>ENA-UOJC01000837-UOJC01000837.1-human-gut-metagenome-genome-assembly--contig:-C104-NODE-837-length-48483-cov-14.151586_pt1 | contig 48483 bp, 48 predicted proteins | sample MGYA00242339_ERZ723886 | MGnify/ENA metagenome assembly ERZ723886 | reverse complement strand
GCAGTTCATTTCTCTCATCTTCACTTTCCGTTGCTTTTGCTTAAATTGTGCATGTCTCAAGGCACACGTTCGCCACGATGGAGCTGACCATGGGCGCAGACCTATACACTACAAGCAAACTTCTCGGTCATACGGAGGTGCGCACGACACAAATTTACGCAAAAATCATCAACAAGAAAAAGGACGAGGCTGTTTCTCTGTTGGACAGTGCGTTCGAATAATAAAAATGGAACATAAAAATACATCAAACAACCAAGGACGAGAAGACTCCTCGTTCTCTCTTTTTACCCCAATGCAATGAATGCACCTTCGCTAACGGTGTAGGTGGCATTTGTGGTACCAACAAATTGTGGCTGTTCTTCAAGGAAGCCCATGAGTGCTATCAGACGGAAGTCATAGGATGCGGTAAACTGTATCACCGCTACAAAAAGGACTTTCTCAACAGCCATTCCTATACGGACTGCCAGTATGCGGCAGGAAAGAACGAGCACAAGAAGAACTTCTACATCATGGAGGAGTTTCTTGAAGAACGTGAGGACTTAGTAGTCATATTCTTTACCAAAGTGGATTTCGAGTATCATGACTACAAGGCTCTTCATCACAAGTTCAACACCACGGAGCCGCCTCCAAACGGTCAGTATTTCCATGGTAAACCACCGTCAATATTACAAACAGCACAAGAAACCAAACCGAAACAGGACTTTCAATGTTACTTTGATTCTACTCAGTTGAACCTCATTGCGCGCCATGCCAATGAGGTTCATTTGTTCTCAGCCGATGTGTCGGAAGAGGATATGCGAAAACTCTTCTCGTGCCAAGTCTGCAAGCAGCTAAAGGCGAGAAGTAACAGACGTGTGGCATTCTTCTTTGACATGCTCTGCAGCAAGAACTTGATTTGCAAGCAATGGCAATCGGTCATTGCCAAGCATAAACTCATCCTGTCTTCATCAACAGACAAACCACTTACAACAACCAAGCTGTCCTCAGCAACCAGTGATGCCAAAAGTACCAACGCCAGTATCTATGAGGCTATCCGCAAGAAAGTGCAAGAAATAGCAGAATGCGGTAAAAATGATAGCAAGGACACCATCTGACAGATGAAAACCTTGACAGTTGGTTTGATAGTCGGTTGACAGTCAAGCGCCCTTCCATCCGATTGGGCAGAAATGCCCTTACCTTTGCCCTCCGTAATCAGAAACCTGGTTATGGAGGGCGACCTCGTTATGTGTAACGATAAATAAAATTACGACAATGATTGGACAGACAACAAATCAGGCAAACAATCCGCCAAAGGATGGCACTATCCTACCGCCAACGATAGACGTGGATAAACACGAGTTGACAGAACAAAAACTGGCAGACATGACACCAATGAGACTTGCCGAGCGCATTCAACAGATGGAAGAAGCATTCAAGCTGCTTGGACCAGTGGAGGATGTGCTGAACCGCATCAAGTGCTTGGAGAAATGGCTCTTTGCAGGAAAAGACGTGCTCACCCTTGACGAGGCAAGCGTATTCCTTGACGCTTCAAAGAGTCAGCTTTACAAACTGACACGTACCTTTGCCATTCCCCATTACAAGCCAAACGGCAAGACCATCTATTTCAGCAAGGAAGAACTGGTGGAATGGATCAAGAAGCACCCTGTGAAAACAAAAGAGGTGTATGAGCAGGATGCCATACGCTATGTGATGAACAAACCCTTGAAGAGCAGATGACGATGGAAGAAATGAACGACATGAGCCTCTTTGAAGGCGCAGCGGACAATGCTGATTTGTTGGAAAAGTTGCTGAAGGCATCGCTTATCCATGCGGATGAGACCTACCAGACACCGCCACAGATAATATGGGTGGACAACTCGACCATAGCCACGCTTGGCAACTTCAGTGCCTCCACAGGCAAGGCGAAGAGCCGAAAGACGTTCAATGTATCGGCATTGGTGGCAGCCTCGCTCGCTAACGGAAAGGTGCTGCAATATACGGCAAAACTACCCGATGACAAGCGTAAGATACTCTACGTTGATACGGAGCAGAGCCGTTTCCACTGTCACAGCGTGATGCAGCGCATCCTCCGGCTTGCAGGATTGCCCGACAACATGAACAGTGAGAACCTTGTGTTCTTCGGACTGCGAGAGTACAGTCCCAACCTCAGACTGCGGTTGATAGAATATGCTTTGCAGACGCAAAAGGGCTTTGGCTTGGTCATCATTGACGGCATAAGGGACTTGATGCTCGACATCAACAATCCGAGCGAGTCTGTCCATATCATCAACAAACTGATGCAATGGTCAAGCCGCTATGACCTGCACATCCATTGCGTCTTGCACCTGAATAAGGGTGATGACAATGTAAGAGGTCACATTGGCACGGAACTCAGCAACAAGGCAGAGACGGTACTGGTGATAAGCAAGAGCAATTCGATGGCGAATGTGAGTGAAGTGAAACCGCTCAACATCCGAGACAAGGACTTTGTCCCTTTTGCGTTCCAAATAAACAAGGAGGGACTTCCAGAGATTGCCAAGGACTATGTGGTTGACTCCACCACAGCCAGACAGCCGAAGATGACAATAGCCGACATTACCGATGAGCAGCATGACAAGGCACTTGGAATGGCTTTTGGCAAGAAAGTGGTGTCAGGTTATGAGAATGTGATAAACGCATTGACGAAAGGTTATACAACTATTGGTTTTGCCAGAGGTAGAACAGTGATGTCAAAGTTGCTGACCTTCCTATTGAAGAGCAAACTGGTGGTGAAGTGTGGCAATAACGAGTATTGCAGAATGAAGGATTATCCTTCGCTTCCGCTGCTTGAAGAGCAGGAGGTGAAGAAGTGAGGATGAAACGAAAATCACTTCAAAAACCACTTCATTCACCTCGGTGTATATATAATACTAAAGTTTCGCAAGTGAAAATTCACAAGCGTGATTTAACGTAATTTTGGAATAAAAAAGGCTCTGAAGTTTGTATAACTCACAGAAAATGAGTATCTTTATAATCGCTAAACAATAAAGATAAAACTTCAAAGCCGTGAGCAAAGATACAAAAATTATTTCAGATCTGCGAAGCTTTTTCGCAAAAAATGACGATAATCGTGCAATTAAGTGCATTATGGGTGTGATGGAACATATAAATATACGCTCCAGCCAGATTGGAGTAGAGAAGAAAGAGAACTGCAAGTTCACCACTTTGCAGGTACTCAACCTCCTCATGCTCTTCCCGTTCTTCGTAGTCAAGAATGCGAGTCGATACTCCAACTCGTCCTTGAGTAAATTGTTCAATTGTGATAAAGACATGTTCTATCGTTTTATGAATGATGGCAATGTCAAGTGGCGCAAGTTACTATATGCAATGAATCTTCTGCTGATAAAGAAGATATCAAGCAGCACAACTGTTCATCATGACAAGCCGGTTTGTTTGATTATTGATGATACTGATGCACCTAAGACTGGTATGACGACCGAACTCATAGGAAGAATCTGGTCTCATGTTCATCAAAAGAGCATCCTTGGTTATAAGTGTCTGACCATGATGTTGTCCGATGGCGTTAGCCAGCTCTTTCTCGATTTCTCTCTTCATGGTGAGGAGGGAAAGGACAAGCAAAAGGTTCAGGGACTTACTGCTAAGCAACGCAAAGCTCGCTATACCGAGGACCACGAAGGGCAAGCGGTAAAAGAGCGTGTGGATGAATATCTGATGAAGAAGACAGACAAGGCCATAGATATGGTCAAGTATGCCATCAAGCGAGGTGTTCGCTTTGATTACTTACTCGTAGATAGCTGGTTTACAAATACTAAGCTTGTGCGTTTCATTTCCAGCAGACATATCAAGTGTCACTTGTTGGGCATGATTAAACTGGGCAAAACCAACTATGCAACGAAGCATGGTAAGATGAATGCCAAGCAAATCATCAAGCACCTGCAAAAGGAGAAGGCATGCAAACACAACAAAATACTTCGCTGTACCTATTGTACAATGGACGTTAAGTTGGATGGTGTGCCAGTCCGTTTGTTCTTTTGCAAACGAGGACGCAAGGGAAACTGGAATGGGTTGTTGACCACAGACCTTTCTCTTAGCTTCCTTGAAGCGTATCGTATTTATGCCAGACGATGGGCTACCGAAGTTGCATACAAGGATTGTAAGACCTTGCTGAACTTTGGCAAATGCCAGTCTGTACATTTTGCCGCTCAAATTGCTAGCTTCACTTTGACAATGATGCAGTATAACATCTTGTGTACAGTGAAGAGATTTGAAGCGTATGAAACCATCGGTGGTCTCTTTACAGAGGTTACCAATGACACTCTCGAGTTGTCCGTAACGGACAAGATATGGGCTATCATTTTGGACTTCGTTCTGGAAGCTGCAGAGCGTTACTCTATAGATGCTACAGAGTTGCTGGCAGATTTCATCGAAAGTAATCCTGTTGCCCATACGCTACGTAATATGTATATTTATAAACAAGCAAGTTGATATTTATTCACTTGCGAAACTTTAGTATAATAGTAGAACGGACGGATTTTGTGAAGTGGCATCATATTTAACTACATGGACATACGACAAAATGACTTCACAAAACCGTTCATTCACTCTGGTGTATATATAATAAGCGCACGAATGAACAAAAAATGAATGAAAGATGAACATACAACAAGCAAAGGAAATCAAACTCACGGACTATCTGAGCGCATTGGGACATCAGCCCAAACGATGCAGCAAGTCCACCTCTTATTATCTGTCGCCATTGCATGCGGAGACAAAGCCATCGTTCAAGGTGAACTTCAGCCGAAACCAATGGTATGACTTTGCTCTTGGCAAGGGTGGCAACATCATTGCTCTTGCCCAACTTCTCTACAATACGGATGATGTGGGTGCTGCATTGCAGCATATAGCAGCGGACATGAACAACCCAAAGTCCACAAAGGCAAAACCTCCCATACCGACACAAGTAGAGACAGATAAGATGGACAAGGTACATATCCAAGAATTGTCCTACCCTGTGCTTATGTCGTATCTGCGTTCACGCCATGTGGATGCGGATATAGGTAAACGCTATTGCAAGGAGATCTGGTACACGTTTAAGGGCAAGCGGTATTTTGGTATAGCCTTTCCAAATAACAGGGATGGTTATGAGCTGCGTAACCCATATTATAAAGGTTGTTTGGGCGAGAAAGACATATCCTTGATACATTCACAGCAAGTTGGAGTGCAGGACAGATGCTGCATCTTCGAGGGGTTTATGGACTTTCTATCGTACAAGACTTTGGAAAAGCGAGGCGACAATGTGATTTGCATACATGAGCCATGTGATTATATCGTGCTGAACTCCATCAGTAGCCTTGGGAAATGCATGGAACGATTGGCGTGTTACACTGCTATCCATTGTTATCTTGATAATGACCAAGCAGGAACGGTGGCTGCCCATACAATCATGGACTGTTATCAAAACAGGGCAATCAACGAATCCATAAGATATGCAGAATACAAGGATGTCAATGATTATCTTATCGGCAGAAAATCCATTATTCCGCATAAAGAGGATGTATAAAACGATAATTTTCTACGGAGAAAGTCAATATTCTCCGTAGAAAACTATATTTTGCGTGATTTTTGCGTAGATTTCCGTACAAACATACTACACTTTTGAAAATATGTAGTAACTTTGTACAGAATTAAAGATGCAAATCATGGAAAAGCGTATGACAAATCCAAAATCTGAAGGCTATATCTCTGCAAAAGATATGGCAGGAAGAGCTGCATACTATAAAGTATTGCAAGCCGCCAAGAATGGCGAACTCACCAGAATAAAAAGAGGTGTGTATGCAACCGATGACCATTTGGCAAGTCAAATGCTTGATGTGGAAAAGGTTGTTCCTGGTGGTGTGTTGTGTCTGTATTCCGCTTGGTCACATTATCAGTTGACTACACAGGTACCACAAGAATATTGTCTTGCAATAAAAAGAGGCCGAAAAATCACCCTTCCAGATTATCCCCCAATTACACTATACCATTGGAGTGATACCGCCTTTAACCTTGGAATTACGAATACTGAGATTGAGGGTTTCAATGTGAGGATATATGACGTGGAGAAATGTGTCTGTGATGCAGTAAAGTATAGAAACAAAATCGGCATAGATGTCTGTACGGAGATTATAAAGGAATATCTGAAACGCAGAGATCGTAATGTCAGCAAACTGATGAAATATGCCTCACAACTGAGAGTTGCCAAAACATTGGGAACATATCTACAAATGGAACTATAAAATAATAAATATGACAACGAAGAATTATGCTCGCTCGGTAAGAGCGAAACTGCTTAATATATCGAAAGAAGAGAATGTCTTCTACCAATCGATATTGACACGATACTTTCAGGAGCGTCTGTTGTACCGTCTGTCGGTAAGTCCATACAAAGAACGCTTTATATTGAAAGGTGGTGCATTACTGTATGCCCATGAGCATTTGAAAGCAAGACCAACATTGGATATAGACTTCCTTGGTCAACAGATTAGCCGTGAGTTGGACAATATCAAGGAGACATTCAGAAATTTATGCGACATAGAATGTCTGGAAGACGGAGTTGTCTTTGAAAAGGACAGCATTAGCGTAGAAGAAATCACTCTCAAAAAAGAATATAATGGTGTGCGAGTGCATGTCAAGGTAGGACTTGACACGGCAAGCCAAGTTATTTCCATGGATGTAGGCTTTGGCGACATCATAACTCCTGCACCCGTTGACCTTTCTTATCCGGTGTTGCTGGACACATTACCAGAAGTTGACATCTTGGCTTACTCTTTAGAGACCGTGGTGGCTGAAAAGTATCAGGCAATGATAGACCATGCGACAGAGAACAGCCGCATGAAAGACTTCTTTGATGTGTACAGAATACTAAAAGCAGGAAATATTGACTTGAACACATTGCAAGAAGCCATCACAGCCACGTTTGAGAATAGAGGCACCGCCATCTCTACGGAATATAGCCTTTTCGAGGATTCTTTTGCGACAGATGCCAAACGAAATATTATGTGGAATAGTTATTTGAAGAAAATCAAATTCAAGGAGCCACTAACCTTCCAAGAAGTTTGGACATATATCACACAGGAACTGAAACAATACATGGAAAAATAACAGTTCACCAAGAATTTGCCAAGCTCTCCGTTTCGGAGGGCTTTTTTTTATGCCCTTTTCATAAGCAAAGATTATAAGGATGTAAACGATTGTCTAATAGGGAGAAAGAAAGCATGAGGGAAGCAAAAGTGGAATATGACGATATAGCGGATATACACTGGTGGATGGTGGATCATATTCACTATCTGCCAGCCATGATATATGCTGTATTGTTGATAGATATAGTATCAATCGTTGTCATCATCAAACATAGCAAGGGGCTGGAGCAAGACGAGGTATTGGAACGATTGAAGATAGGATGCAGTGTGGCAGTGTTCCTGCTTGGGATGCTGTTGGTGTATTATATAGCATATCTGTTTTGGTAAGGTGATATGGGAAAGTTTGAAAAACGATAGTTTTCTACGGAGAATATTCATTTTCTCCGCAGAAAACTGTTGTATTGAATTTGGATGTTCAGAAGCAATGAAGCAGGAATCCCCATAACTGATTCTATCTGTAAAGCCATTTCTGTGGATAGTTGCCTTTTCCCAGAAATTGTTTCATTTAAAGCTATCAATTCGATATTAGCTTTTTCTGACAATTGCTCTACAGACAGTCCCGACGCAACAAGCTCGTCGTTTATCAGTTCTCCAACATGAGTGGGCACATAGGGAATGGCGTTTGAAAAATCATATGTAGCCATAATAAAGTACGATCATTAATTATCAACTCGAATATCATTATGAATATTGATATCGTTGTGTACATATCCTCTTTGTTCTAGTAAATCGAGACATTCGGTATATATCGTGCCACGATGTCTAGGGTCTTTTATTGTCACAACGACAACAACGTCTTGCGAAAGTACTTCTCCGTCTCTCTCCAAAGCTTGTACAGCTGCATCACGGTAGAGTCCAGTGAGTTTCAGTGCCCATTTTCTGTTTTCTCCCAATGCCTTTCTCCTGTTAGTGTCAGTCATCTTGGAAAGATCAACATAATACTTCTTGATAGGTTGATATTTATCTCCCTGTTCAATCAGCATACGTTCTTCTGCGAACTCCTTTTTGAAAGCTTTTGAGCTATAAATCGATGCATTGGTTTCGTTAACGGCATCTTTTGATGTTCTTGACTCATTGCGCATCATACCTTCGCCCAATTGAACATGTTCAACATGGTCATAAGTTTCCAATAGAACATCCACTTGACTTTGGCAATACTCACAACCTTGCCCCGCATTAATTACAGGATTCACAGCCATTGACAATGTAATTTCACCGATGAAATAACCGTTTTCAACCAAACTTTGTGGGTATGGAAAATCCAAAGAAACAATATTTGTTCCTTTCTGTAAAGTCTGATGAAAAACCATAGTGCACTCATCAGCATCGTTGTTAAGCATATCTGTAATAACAGATGGCAAACCGAACCCCATTTCCCTGCGAAGTTCTTCTGGCGTTTTCGATAAACCTACAGGGTAATCAGAGTTGTGAACAAGCAATGCTTTCAAAAGCAAGGGATTGCATTCACCTCCAATCATCTGATTAAGATTAGCAGCCAAAGCTGTAATTCGCGGAGTAGAAAAACTAGTTCCACTCCAGCGGCAAAACTGTCTTCCCCATTCTGAAAACAGGGACAGATGTGTATCCATATTGCCGCCATAGTGCACCAAATCTGGCTTTACTGCATTTTCAACACCAGGACCAATGCGAGAAAAAGGACTTCTGTCATTTTCTTTAGCATCATTATTGGTAGTTTTCTTATGAGCTATAGATCCTACAACGAGACTAAGCAAAGAATCGGCGCCATCAGTAATTCTTTGATTTTCTGCTCTTGGATCAACATTACCTGCAGATTTGCAAATCAAGATTCTGTTGTCTTTCTGCAAGCTGTCCAATGCGATGCCCAAGTCGGAATATCTGTCATTATCTATCGTTTTTGTTGTACCTTGCGAGAGATTCCAGATTTTTATATCTGGATGTTTAGCGATAGCATTTTGAATGTTGGCTACCAACTCGTTTTCGTATATTTGGGTTCTGTCTGTATTGACAATACAACTCTTTATTTTACAAGGTCCACATTTCGTCAAATCTTTATTTTCAAGAAAATCACCATAGTTGATGACACTTGCAACAGCAGTTCCATGACTTCTGTTTATGTCTTCATCTTCCAAATCAGCGATATTATCTTCATCATCAATCATCCAAGGACGCAGGTAATCATTATCGCCAACACCAGAATCCAACAAGCCTACCACAGGATATGTTGCGCCTTCCAATGGTGTCATCACTTCGATGCTGGAGTTGTCTTCGTCTGGGGCAGTTTCAAATTCTATTGTAGGCATTTTTCTAACCGCCAAGACACAATCCATGGATGCAATAGCCTGAAGTGCTTCCTCTGACACATGTTCCAAGGAAAACAAGCGTAAGCTACTAGCATAATTCAGCTCTTCTAATTCAACTCCAAATTCCTTGCATTTTATACTCAAAGCAATACGAGAACGATGATTGTACTCACTATTCAGATAATCAACCAACTGCAGTTTGAGACGGTCATTTTCTTGAATGCTATCATCAACAACAGCCTTGTATCGAGAAATGTTTTCTATTGCAGACAAACCAATCTTTTTGTCTTTCGGCAGATTGGCTGTATTTACCACCTTAAAACCTCGCTCCATTTTCTTCAAATCATTGGCGGTATCAATCTTTACCAAGATTTTACCTACCGATGTGACTCCTAGGACATTTCGTTTAGAGTTTACATCCATCATTTTTCGCACTGCTGGACGATGAGATTTAGCTGTTGCTTTTTTGTTCAGTGTAATCTCTGTAAGCACAGGCATCGTTCTATTTGCATCAGAGAATAATTCTGAGAACAACTCCAATTGATCGTAAACCCTTTCTGCATTAACGGAAATAGCTGTATCATTAACCCACTTTGGTAATTCACTGCCACCACCAGCTTCCGTCAAGAAATTGTCTGTTTCTCCCCTAAAAGATACATTTTGTATAGGATATTCTTTTGCCATAATTCACTATTTTTTAGATAATACATTTCTGACCAATCTTGCACTAATATTTAGTTTTTGTACAATCTTGGCTTGACTAACTCCGTTTGTGTTAAGGAACATGATGAGTTTATCTTGTGCTTCGTCTTTTCCTTCGAACTCAAAGATAGCAACAAGTAAGTCCTCATATTCAATAGCTTTGCTTCCATTGATAACGCCCTTCACTTTTAGTTTGTTAAATATCGTAGAGATGTCAGAGGGAGACATTTTTTTTGTTAAGTCACAAACCGTTTTCATCTTTTGTCCATCCTCTACAAAAGGACAATTGAACCCAGATGTTAAGTCCAAAATTATTTTTTTTCTTGCTTCGTCATCAGGCATTCCGACTTCAATTTTTGTTGTGAAGCGTCTCCAAACGGCCTTGTCTAACAATTCGGGATGGTTTGTTGCTGCAATCAGAACGCAAGAAGTTGGCATGGAGTCAATGTTTTGAAGCAAGCTGTTGATGACACGCTTCAGTTCTCCCAGCTCGTGATTGTCGTCACGTGCCTTGGCTATTGCATCAAATTCGTCAAGAAACAAGATGCATGGCATGCTACTAGCATAGCTGAATATTTTTCTTAAGTTCTTTGCTGTACTACCAAGAAGTGATGAAACAATTCCATCCAATCTTGCTACCACCAATGGTAAATTGGTGTTTTCACTGACATAGTGAGCTATAGAGGTCTTGCCACAACCAGGTGCTCCGTAAAGAAGCATGGACTTAGGCATATTAACCCCTGCCTGTTCCAGTTCGTCACTGTGCCTCACCAACTCAATGAATTCACCTACTTGCCTTCCGACATTATCAGAAAGGACAATATTGGTACGTGTTGAGTCTTCGGGAATTACTTCTACTATTTGCAATTTGCTGTCCGAATCTAAAGGTAACATACGCATGGCATCAGCTGTTGCAGAACTTCTTGTGTTAGAGTTTTGAATTTGCTCTTTGATGCAACGAGCCAATTGAATGTTGCCCTCGGCTTCAAGACGAGTAGCTAAACGATTGGAGTAACTTATGATTTTTCTCCTATCGTTATTCAATCCTCCTTCTATAATTCTTAATATATCTGATGACATATGGCTTGTTATACATGTTATTATTATTTTTTGAATACAAAAGTAATAAAATAAAATCCAATGCGGCAAACATATTGAAACATTAACTCATTTTTAACACAAAACGTACATAAAATCAAAATATCTGTACGAATACCTCTGTTTTATGTTATATTTCGTATTAAACAAGTACATATTACAAGATTTAAACAGATAAGGTATTCTATACTTAAAAACATCCGTCTAAGTATAAGGAAGAAATATGCGAAAACTAACAGAAGAAGCTGATTAAAGTATGATTGAGAGTATGATATATGATTATAATTTGAATATATCTTAAACTTTGATGGCCATACTTTACAAAATTCTTTTATGTCGGATTTTACTCTTTACTTTGCACTCGCAACTGGCACTTTTGCCACTGTACAGAGTATAAATCATCAATAAAACAAAGTATTATATGAGTCCATTTTTGATATTCGCCATCAGCCTTACCATTGCATACGCTATTTACTATGCTGTGATGATAACAAGAGACCTGTATGGTAAGAAGGAAGAAGCCAAGAGCAACGAGGAAGTGTTTGACATCAGCAACATAACGGAAGAGGAAGCCGCAGTAGCCGTCAATGAAAGCGATGGTGGCTTTAGCGTTGCCGACAAGCAATACGACACAAGTTTCCAAGACGGCACATCATACGATGAGGGCTATGGTATGGGAACAGAGAACAACGGAATGAGTGATTATTCTCCAGAAACGGATTCTTCCGGCAGAGAAGATGATGTTGATGAAGACGAAGGGAATGATGTCAACCAACAGAAGCCGAAGAACACAGCCGAGTCATTGCAGGAAAAGATGGATGGGCAGATGGAGTCCACTTCTCCCATATGGATAGACGGACTATGGCAGGACGACTTCACGGAGAGCCTATTGAAACAAGGCGAGACAAAGCCAGGACAACCAAACATCAAAACAATACCAGTCAAGGATGAAATTTAGCCATATTATAAAGAATGTAGTAAGTTCCTTTGTCTTTGCGCTGCTCCCCCTGTCAGCATCAGCCAAATGCGGTAATGTGGACTATAGCTGGGGAGCAGACGCACTGGCAGGGATGCACGACTATGTGGTGACGATGATGCTGTATGTGCTGTATCTGACATACGCTGTCGCTGCTGTGATGGTGATTATATCCGCTTTGCAGATATACATCAAGATGAACACAGGGGAAGATGGAGTTACCAAGTCCATACTGACGCTGATAGGAGCCTGTCTGTTTATGATAGGTGCATCCATCCTGTTCCCAGCATTCTTTGGCTACCAGATTTAAGACTCAACTGCAGAAGAGTATATCATATGAAAGCGACAACACCTTTCTATATAATTATAATAAGGTGTTGCCAAACGAATCATTAACAAGTAAAACAAGAAAGAATGTTTAAGAAAACAACGAACTATCTGAAGAAGACCACCAAGAGCGTTCTCTCTTCAGGACGCTTGAAGACATTGGCATTTATGCTCCTTGTGGGCGGTGGCATTGCCATGGCGCAAAACTCGGCAGGTGACTACACGGCAGGTACCACTGCGCTTACAACAGTGACGGAGGAAATTGCCAAGTACGTACCTATCGTGGTCAAACTCTGCTATGCCATTGCAGGTGTTGTCGCCGTAGTGGGTGCCATCAGCGTTTACATCGCCATGAACAATGAGGAGCAGGATGTCAAGAAAAAGATCATGATGATTGTAGGAGCATGTATCTTCCTCGTGGCAGCAGCACAGGCATTGCCATTGTTCTTCGGTGTGACCAACTAATGAGTGAGAGTTATTCCGTGCATATTCAGTAAGTGAGAAACGACGTGAAGAATGGCAAGAGAAGAGCAGGAAATCCGCTACCCCGATTACCCACTGTTCAAGGGACTCCAGAAGCCCCTTGAATTCATGGGAATACAGGGGCGGTATATCTATTGGGCAGCAGCCACGGCAGGAGGAGCCATCATCGGCTTCATTGCCGCCTACTGTCTGATGGGTATTATTGCAGGACTGATAGTGTTGGTCGTGGCAATCACTACGGGTGTAGGTCTCATCATGTTCAAGCAACGGAAGGGACTGCATACCAAGAAGAACGACCAAGGAGTGTTTATCTATGCCTACAGCAAGCGCATATAAAAATGTGAAACAAAAAAAGTATCGACATGACCAAGATGTGGATGACAAGTAGAAAGTGAACGACTGGTAGGCTCATTCTCCCCCAAGGGTGTGGGTCTACCTTTATTTGTTTCAGCGAAAGTATCGCATCTTTGACATAAAAGAATGGTTATGAGCATGAAAGCAAAGAACATTATCATTATGGCATTGGCTGGCATATTGCTGACCGCATGCAAGGACAAGACCTACAAGCCACCCACATTGGATGCCATGAGGAGTGCTGACAAGGCAAGAGCTGCTTGGGCGAGAGAGGCAGAAGAACATCCTGCGACCGTGGAAACACAAACAAGCAGGATGGATTCCACTGCAAAGGATAGTGTATCAACCCTTTATAGCGAAGAAAGCTACAATACCTCTTATCAAGAGAATGACAACAAATCATCCAGTATGGGAGAAAATCATCAATCATCCGAAGAAACAGAAGAATAAACGAGTATGGTACTATATGTTATCTTATTTTTCGTGGCAACCTGCATTGGCATGGCCATATCGGTCTATGCCTTTGGCACTGGAGGCAAGCGGAAGAAAATCTTTCAGGACATCTACTTCTCCGTGGAAGATACGGACGGTATCGGTGTGCTCTATACCAAGACAGGAGAATATTCTGCCATCCTGAGAATGGAGAATCCAGTGCAGAAGTATTCTGCCAATATAGACAACTATTATGAGTTCACCAACCTGTTTGCTGCCATCGCACAGACTCTGGGTGAAGGTTATGCCCTGCACAAGCAGGACATCTTTACTAGAAAGCAGTTTAAGGATGAGAGTGGCAAGGGACACGAGTTCCTTTCCGAATCCTACTTCCGCTATTTCAACGGAAGAGAATATACGGACAGTATGACCTATCTGACCATTACGCAGGAGAACAAGAAAAGCCGTCTGATGTCCTTCGACAACAAAAAGTGGCGAGATTTCCTGGTAAAAATCAGAAAGGTGCAAGACCAACTGAAGGATGCCGGTATCAAGTCGGAGTTTCTGAACAAACAAGAAGCAAGTCTGTATGTTGACCGCTTCTTTGCCATGAACTTCCGTGACAAGATGGTGAGCATGACAGGATTCAAGGTGGATGACGAGATGATAGGTATGGGTGACAGACGCTGTAAGGTATATAGTCTTGTGGATGTGGATTGCGCCAACTTGCCGACACAAATCCGTCCGTTTACCAACATCGAGGTGAACAACACCAGTATGCCAGTGGATCTGGTAGCCTTGGTGGACAGCATACCAGGTGTGGAGAGTGTGGTGTATAACCAAATCATCTTTGTGCCGAATCAGAAGCGTGAGCTTGCCCTGCTCGACAAAAAGAAGAACCGCCATGCCAGCATGCCGAACCCAAGCAATCTGATTGCCGTGGAGGACATCAAGAGAGTGCAAGAGGTGATAGCGAGAGAAAACAAGCAGTTAGTATATACCCACTATAATCTGATAGTGACGGTGAAGCCAGACACGGATATACAAAAGTGTACCAACCATCTGGAGAATGCCTTTGGCAGGATGGGCATCCACATTTCGAAGCGAGCCTACAACCAGTTGGAACTGTTTGTCAACTCTTTCCCCGGCAACTGCTATGGGATGAATGCCGACTACGACCGATTCTTTACCTTGGGCGATGCCGCCACCTGCCTGATGTACAAGGAAAAGATTGTGCATAGCGATGACACGCCATTCAAGGTCTATTATACCGACCGTCAAGGAGTGCCTGTGGCCATCGACATATCAGGGAAAGAGGGACGAAATAAGCTGACTGACAACAGCAACTTCTTTGTCCTCGGTCCTTCGGGAAGCGGCAAGAGCTTTTATGTTAACTCCATGGTGCGCCAAGCCCATGAGCAGGACACCGACATCGTGCTGGTAGATACAGGTAACTCGTATGAGGGACTGTGTGAATACTTCGGCGGAAAATACATTTCCTATACCGAGGAGCATCCTATCACGATGAACCCTTTCAAAATCAAGCGAGAGGAATGGAACATCGAAAAGTTGGGATTTCTGAAAAACCTCGTGATGCTGATATGGAAAGGAAGTCAAGGCACAGTGAGCAAGACCGAAGACAGACTGATAGAACAAGTCATCAACGAGTATTACGATGCCTATTTCACCACCAAGCGAGTGAGCAACCTCTGTTTCAACACTTTCTATGAGTTCAGTACTGAGCGACTGCCGAAGATATGCGAGGAGAACGGTCTGCATGGCATAGACCTGTCATCCTACAACTATCTGTTGAAGGACTTCTATAAAGGAGGCAGCCACGATGTGACACTGAATGAGAATATGGACAGCAGTCTGTTTGATGAGACCTTCATCGTCTTCGAAATCGACAGTATCAAGGATGATCCACTGCTTTTTCCACTGGTGACGCTCATCATCATGGACGTGTTCCTGCAGAAGATGCGCATCAAAAAGAACCGAAAGATGCTCATCATCGAGGAGGCATGGAAAGCCATCGCCTCGCCCATGATGGCGGAATACATAAAATATCTGTATAAGACCGCCAGAAAATTCTGGGCAAGCGTGGGTGTGGTGACACAGGAGATACAGGACATCATCGGAAGTGAGATAGTGAAGGAAGCCATCATCAACAACTCTGATGTGGTGATGCTACTCGACCAGAGTAAATTCAAGGAACGCTTCGATACTATCAAGGCAATACTCGGTTTGACCGATGTGGACTGCAAGAAAATCTTCACCATTAACCGTTTGGAGAATAAGGAAGGGCGCAGTTTCTTCCGTGAAGTGTTCATCAGACGAGGACAGACCAGCAATGTGTATGGTGTGGAGGAACCGCATGAGTGCTATATGACCTACACCACGGAGCGAGCGGAAAAGGAAGCGTTGAAGCTATACAAGCGAGAGTTGAAATGCAATCATCAGCAAGCCATCGAAGCCTATTGCAGGGATTGGGATGCAAGTGGTATCAGCAAGAGCCTCGCCTTTGCTCAAAAGGTAAATCAGGCAGGAAAAGTACTGAATTTAGGGAACAAAAATAAAAAGTAATCAAAGATGAAACGACTTCTATCCATCATAATGCTGATAGTCTGTGTGTTGGCAAAGGCTGACGCACAGTACTACAGCGTGAACTATGACAGGCAGACGGTAGCTGCTATGGCAGCTGCATACGGAACGGAAGCCGTGGCAGAGGCATACTATAACGAGCAGGTGCAGAACATCTTGAAGCACTATAATGCAGCAGAAGTGGCAAGTGCCGGCATCTTCGCCTCAAAATTCTTGGAACGCAAGGCAATGACGGAGTTGGGCATCTGGAACAGTAGCACAGAGAACTACTATTACCGCCGTATCTACAACATGGTGTCGGGCAAAATCATGCCGAAGATATGGACGGTGGCAGGAATGATGCTGAAAAGTCCGCAGACAGCCCTCTATTGGGGAAGTTATCTTGTGAAGATATGTGATGACACCAAGAACCTGTGCATGCAGTTTGAGAGTGTGGTAACAAACAGCACCCTCACATTCTCGGACATCGCCTTTCTACAAATCAACCAGGAGATAGCTGCCATACTGAAACTTTCAGAGATTGGCAACGCGGATTGGAAGAAGATGTTGGACGATTTGTCGAAGGTGCCAGGCAATTTTACAGTGGACAATCTGAAATCCGACATCGACAATCTGTATAAGGCAGGAGCCAACCTTGCAGGAGCAGGAATGAACAATATCGGCAATGCCCTGTTGCAGAGCAGCCAGTTCAACGACCTCTTCCAAGGCAAGCTCAGTGCAGCCATTGACATTGTGGATAACTATTCCTCGCTGTTCAAAAGTCTCGACAAGAGTGTAGGCAACACCCTCTTGGGCATGATTGGAGGCAAGGACAACGTGGCAGGACTTTTCTCTCTTGCCAACTATAACCTCACTTCATGGATGACGGACTATCTGGATGAGACGGCAGGAAACTACTACACGCAAAGATGGTATATCGCCCGACGAGACCAAGGACGAGAGAAACTGTGCGACTATGTACCGCCCACCGATGACAACAGCATCTTGAAAGGCGACCAGTGGTACAGAATCAACACCAAGGATGCCAACTTCTATCCCAACAATAGCCAAAAGGAATCCATCCTGCAAAACTCGGAGAATCATGCAGGATGGTCAAGAACAAGGGTGCAACAGCTCAACAACCAGAATGATGGCTTTACTTACAGTATCAGCTATTGGTTGAACAGCTACATCATCAGTAGCAAGAAAAAAGGACAGAAACAGAAGGCATACGCCTACGAGATACAGGTGGACAAGAGTTGGAACAGGACAGAAGAAGTATATGAGGCAGTCTTTGACTCCTATTCGATGGACTTGAACACCTTCAAGGCACAACTGCAAGCCCGGTTGAGCGAATGGAATGACAACGAGGAAGGCTATACCTATTATATAGGCAGTGATGTACGCAACTACTATCAGGCAACCGATGCCGCCAAACTGAAGGGATGCGAGAGCGTGACCATTAGTGTGACATGCAGCGACGGTGTGCAGTTGGGGCAAGGCACCACACAATACAAATGCAAGAGTTGTGGCGGTTCGCTGAATGACCACAGCAAGAAATGCGCCATGACAACATCTGTGACAGAGAACAACCTTGACCTCTCGGACTTGTATAAACAAGAGCAGGAAGCCAATGCCAAGATAACCTCTTTGCAATCGCAAATCAATCAGTTGGAAGCGGAGAACAAATCACTTGTCAAGCAAATCGCCAATGCAAGTGTGGAAGATGCTGCCAAGTATCGGGAGCAATACAACAAGAACAAGGCTTCCATCGAACAACAGAACAAAGAACTTGCCACATGGCAACAGAAACAAAGGGAAATAGAGGAAGCCAAGGCAGAGGCAGGAAAGGACAATGACGTGGCGACGGATGACTACTATCGCATACCAGCCATTATGAACGACTGCAAGAGTGCCTACAACCTGACTTGGCAAGGGGAAGGAACATGGAGCGACTATACTTACATTCGAAAAGCCACCATGCCCAACATCAACGGCATCATCACCTTCAAGGCAACATTGAAGATTGCCCGAAAGCCGAAATATTTCTTGGGCATCAAGATACACAGAGCCATCCTGCAGATCAGTTGGGAGCTGACATCGGAATACACCAACACCTCGGTAGTGGATGTGATAACGCTTGACCCAAGCAAAACCGAGCAGGAAAAGACAGGCGAAGTGAACAAGCGCATCTCGGAAATCGCACAAGAATATCCATCGTGCAAGATAACCACCGAGTATGCTAAAAGCGCATCTGCCGATGACAATAATACCGATGACACCTATCATCTGCTATGGTCGAGCGATAGGTTAGAGATAGCCAGAGAGGTGGACAGCAGAATCACCAAGATATACGCAGACTTGGTATCGTTGGAGAAAATGATGCACTACAAGCGCAACATCATCGACGTGCTGATGGACATCGCTCCACATATCAATGCTGACGAAGGACGACGGTTGACACTGGTGGAGAAATGCAAGAAACGTTGGTTAAGGAAAGCTGCCGACACCAAACACTCAGATGACTATCACGGCAAGTTTAATGATGAAGACAATGAAAATGAGAAATAGAAAAGAATACAAGGCTGATGCAGCGGAGAGGGTTGCAGGGTCAGTGAGCAAGAAGCGACGAATGGATATTGTGAGAACATTGCTGGTAGCAATCTTGCTCCTCGCCCTCCCCTCTAAAACATTCGCCCAATGGGGATTTGATGTTGCCAGCGTAGAAGCCTACATCAATGACCACAAGAAACAGCGGAGTCTGTTGCTTGCACGAAGCACGTTGGAATACAGCAATAAACTATTGCACAGTTACAGTAAGGACGAGACCAAGGCATACAAGGAACTGAACGTTGACCTTGACAAGTACACCAGGGCATTTGATGTGATAGATGTGCTATATCAAAGTTTACGAACCAGTCTGAACGTGTACTCCACCTACGAGGGTGTGAGCGACAGAATATCGGACTATAAGAAGCTGTTGGATGACTACAACAAAAAAGTCATCAAACGAAAGCGCATTTCGCTTGCCGATACCATACTGATAGGTATTAACCGACGAGCCATAGAGAATATCGCAAATGAAGGCGAATACCTCTACAAAAGCGTGAGCGACTTGGTGCTGTATGCCACAGGAGCGGCAGCGTGTTCCACGGCAGACCTTCTTGTGGTATTGGAAAGCATCAACACCTCACTTGACAATATAGAAAAGCATCTGAACAAAAGCTACTTTGAGTCGTGGCGATATATCCAAGTGCGCATCGGCTATTGGAAAGAAAAGGTTTACCGAACCAAAAGCAAGCAGCAAATACTGGAAGATGCCTTCGGTCGGTGGCGAGTGGCAGGTAAACTCGGATATTGAGAGAACGAAGAATTTATAATCCCATATATAATAATGTATAGGCATGGATAGAAAGAAAACAAGAATAGGAACCATCATGTTGATGTTGGGAGTCGCTATCAGCGGCAATGCCCAAAGTGGTGTAACATACAATCATGACAGTTCGAAAAAGAACCAGATAACGGTGATGGAAATCGGTAGTGGTAGTCTGTCACCAGAATTGTACTATCAGTTACTGCACAGCAGTTACAAGAAGTCGGCTGCGAGTAAGAACAAACTTGGTTTTCGTACAACGGCAGGAATCGGAGCCTACAATCAAGTGGAATATGCCGAAGCCATCGACTCTGCCCTGACCAAAAGAGCAGAGATTGAGGCATTGAATATGGCAGACCGTCAGATTGACCTCGCCTGGAAAGTGGAAGGAAGCAAAATCAACAGCAAGATGAATGCCTTCAAGAGCAACATCGACCGCATCCTGCCTGTAGGCGGATCCATCGGTGACAAGCAACGCTGGACAGAATACTATCATGTCTATGAGACAGCCATCAAAGCCACCAAGGATGCCTATATGCCCAATGCCAAGCGTAAGAAGATGTACCTCCAGATTTATGCAGATGTGGCAAAACAGAACGAGACACTTGTGAAGCAACTGGTACAGATGTCGAATGCCATCAAGACCAAGGAACTGTTGGCTGCAAACGGCAACTACCAGACCGCCAACAAACGGAACATCATCAGCAGTGCAACAAGTAAATGGCGAGAGGCAGGAATGGCAGTGAGAAACAACACTTCTTCGGGCAGTAATAATGGTTCGAACGAGGATGACAATGATTTGAAAATAAATAGATAAGGAGTTATGGCAGACAACAGCAGCATATTATCTGACTTCGGCATCAACATCTTGGAAGAAGAGATTGATGACGTGATTTTCCAGACCAACGAGTTCCTGTGTGACGCTACTTTCACAGGCTCGAATGGGCCTTTTTGGTGGGTCGTCCAAATGTGTATGGCACTCGCAGCCCTCTTCTCCATCGTGGTGGCAGCGAACATGGCCTACAAGATGATGGTGAAGCATGAGCCACTGGATGTGATGAAACTATTCAAGCCACTGGTGATAAGCATCATCCTCTGTTGGTGGTACCCACCAGCAGATACTGGTATGACAAATAGTGGTAGCAGTTGGTGCGTATTGGACTTCCTGAGTTACATTCCAAACTCCATCGGAAGTTATACCCATGACCTTTATGAGGCGGAAGCCACACAAATAGAGGACAAGTTTACGGAAGTTCAGCAGCTTATCTACACCAGAGACACGATGTACACCAACGTACAAGCCCAGGCAGACATTGCCCATAAGGGAACAACAGACCCGAATCTGGTGGAATCGACCATGGAGCAGACAGGTGTGGATGAAGTGACCAACATGGAAAAGGACGCAGCCAAGTTGTGGTTTACCTCTTTGACAGCAGGAGCAGTGGTGAACATCGACAAGATAGTAATGCTGATAGCATTGATCGTCTTCCGTATCGGTTGGTGGAGCACCATCTATTGCCAGCAGATACTATTGGGAATGCTGACGATATTCGGCCCGATACAATGGGCGTTCTCGCTATTGCCGAAATGGGAAAGCAGTTGGGCAAAGTGGCTGACAAGGTATCTAACCGTGCATTTCTATGGAGCCATGCTGTACTTCGTGGGCTTCTACGTGCTATTGCTCTTCGACATCGTGCTCTGCATACAGGTGGAGAACCTGACGGCTATCACCGCCAGTGAGCAGACGATGGCGGCATATTTGCAGAACTCGTTCTTCTCGGCAGGGTATCTGATGGCAGCAAGTATCGTTGCGTTGAAGTGTCTGAACTTGGTTCCAGACCTTGCGGCATGGATGATACCAGAGGGCGATACCGCCTTCTCCACAAGAAACTTCGGTGAGGGTGTGGCACAGCAAGCCAAAATGTCGGCACAGGGAACACTTGCCCATGTGATGCACTGATAAAGGTAAAAGGTAAAAGAGTAAAAAGGTAAAAAAACGAAATAGCAATGGTAATCAAGAATTTAGAGAATAAGGTGAAGTTGGTGACTATCATCTGTAGCCTGTTTCTGGTTGGGTGCGTGCTGATAAGTATCAGTAGCATCTGGACGGCGAAAAATATGGTGGTGGATGCACAGAACAAAATCTATGTGTTGGACGGCAATGTACCAATTTTGGTGCAACGTACGACGATGGATGAGACATTGGATGTGGAAGCAAAGAGCCATATCGAGATGTTCCATCATTACTTTTTTACATTGGCACCCGATGACAAGTACATCAAATACACGATGGAGAAAGCCATGTATCTGGTGGATGAGACAGGACTGGCGCAGTACAATACACTGAAGGAAAAGGGCTTCTACTCCAACATCATGGGAACGAGTGCCGTGTTCAGCATCTTCTGTGACAGTATCAAGTTCAACAAGGAGAAGATGGAGTTCACCTACTACGGCAGACAGCGCATCGAGCGTAGAACCAATGTGCTGACCCGTGAACTGGTGACGGCAGGACAGTTGAAACGAGTGCCGAGAACTGACAACAACCCACATGGATTGCTGATAGTGAACTGGCGAACCTTGCTCAACAAGGATATTGACCAGAAGACGAAGAGCAACTATTGAGGTAAAAGGGTAAAGAAGTAAAAAGGTAAAAAAGAAATAACGATGAACACAAAAGGATTTAAGCAGATGCTCATTGGGGAGAAGATGCCCGACAAGGACGACCCAAAATACAAGGAACGCTATGAGCGAGACGTGAGAGCTGGAAGAAAGTTTGCCAGGATGTGCAGAATTGACAAGGCGGCAGCCCATGTGCAGAAATTTGCCGACTTGCATAAGACAATGTTCCTGGTCATCGTGTTCGGTTTTGTGGGTGTGAGCTTCAGTTTCAACATCTATCGCATGGCAAGAGCTTATCACTATCAGGGAGAGCGACGCACTGCTACGGAGAGACAGGACTCGCTGATAAAGGCTCGCCATCAGAATATGGGGAATGCAAAGAACATAGTAAGGACCAATGAGGATGCACGCCATCCTCATAAAGACAAATAACGATGAAGCTGACAGAAAGAATCAATTTCAGACAACCCAAGTACATGCTACCTGCGATTGTCTATCTTCCACTGCTTGGTGCCTCCTACTTTATCTTCGACCTCTTTGATACCAAGGTGGCGGAGAAGAAGGATGCCAATATGCAGACCACGGAATATCTGAATCCGAACCTTCCACAAGCTCATATCAAGGGCGGTGACGGTATTGGAGGCAAGTATGAGAATATGTTGAACGCCTACGGCAAGATAGAAGACCATAGTGCCGTGGAAAATATAGACCGAGACAATGAGCAAGAAAAAGAAGAATACCAAAGCAAGTATTCGGATGCAGAACTGCAACAGTTGGATGCCGAAGCCAAGAGGCAAGCAGAAATGGAAAAACAGAGAGAAGCACAAGAAGCCCATGAGCGACAAAGAGGGAATGAAGCGTTGGCGGAACTGAACAAGGCGCTTGCCGAGGCAAGACTGAAGGGACAGCAAGCCACACAAGCGAACATCTCGACTTCTGCAGCCACCTCTCCTGCCGACTCGCAAGACTCAGCCAAGGGCGGTATCAACATCGAAGGCAAAATAAAGGTGAATGAGAATGCCAGAAAGGAAGCGGACGAGAATGACAAGCCAAGTGAAGTGGTAAAAAAGGTGAAGACATCATCGGACTACTTCAATACATTGGCAGTGAATGAGAAAGAGCCGACACTCATCAAGGCTATCATTGACGAGAACATCAAGGCTATGGATGGAAGCCGTGTACGTTTGAGACTGTTAGATGATGTGGAAATCGGTGAAATGGTGGTGAAGAAAGGCGCATACCTGTATGCCACCATGAGCGGTTTCAGTTCGCAACGAGTGAAAGGAACGGTGAAAAGCGTGCTGGTGGATGACGAGATAGTGAAAATCAACCTGTCACTCTATGACACAGACGGTATGGAAGGCTTGTATGTGCCAAGCAGCCAGTTTAGAGAGACCACCAAGGATGTGGCAAGCGGAGCCGTGACCGGGAATGTGGATATGAATACCACCAATACTGGCAGCAGTTTTTCACAATGGGGCATGCAGACCATGCAGAATGCCTATCAGAAAACAAGCAATGCCATAGGAAAGGCTATCAAGAAGAACAAGGTGAAACTGAAATATGGCACCTTTGTGTATCTGATAAACTCGAAAGATACCAAGAGCAAGTAAACATTAAACACAACAAAGTAAACATTACATCAATATGAATATCAAGAAGACCATTGGCACATTGATGATGTGCGCTATAACAGCCACACCCATGATGGCACAACAGACCAGTGCGGAGAGCTATCAGCCCTGCACCTACCAGGAAATGGAGCAGCTGACCGTGAACGAGCAAGTGACAACAGTCATTACGGCAAGCGAACCCATCCGCTTTGTGGACATATCCACTGACAAGATAGCAGGAGACCAACCCATCAACAATACTGTGCGTTTGAAACCCAAGGAGGGACTGCATGAAGATGGTGAAGTGCTTGCCATCGTTACCATTGTGACAGAACGCTACCGTACCCAGTATGCGCTGCTCTATACAACAAGATTGCAAGAGGCAGTGACGGATAAGGAGATACAACAGATAGAAAAGAATGCATATAACAATCCTGCGGTAACCTTGTCCTCTACTGACATGGCTCGCTATGCTCGTGAGATTTGGAGTTCGGAAGCCCGTGTGAACAATGTGAAGACCAAAGCCCATAAGATGGTAATGCGACTGAACAACATCTATTCGTCGGGCGACTATTTCTTCCTGGATTTCTCCGTGGAGAACAAGACTGACATTCCATTTGATATAGACCAAATACGATTGAAGTTGACGGATAAGAAAACCGCCAAGGCTACCAACTCGCAGATGGTAGAGTTGCATCCAGTCTTCATGTTGGAGCAGACCAAGCGTTTCCGCTATGGCTACCGCAATGTGATAGTCATTCGGAAAATGACATTCCCGAATGACAAGCAATTAACCATCGAAATGACGGAGAACCAAATCAGCGGTCGCACCATCTCATTGAAAGTGAACTATAGCGATGTGTTGTCAGCCGACTCATTCAATCCGATTTTTCTAAAATAGCAATCATATCCAATGGAAGAAAGCAAGGAGCTACAAGGATTTTACAAGATATTCAGGGCGGTCATCTACATATCCGTGTTGATGGAGTTCTTTGAGTATGCCATAGACCCAAGGGCGATAGACGGCTTTGGCGGTGTGGTGTGCGACCTGCACGACCGCATCAAGCAGTGGTTCATCTACCATGACGGCAACCTGGTGTATAGCAAGGTGGTGACGTTCTTGTTGGTGTGCATCACCTGTGTAGGCACGAGAAACAAGAAACACTTGGAATTTGATGCCCGAAGGCAGGTGCTGTACCCCTTGGTGAGTGGCGTGCTGTTGTTGATATTGTCCGTGTGGCTCTTCGGCTATGCGATGGACACTCGTCTCTATACCCTAAGATTAAACACCATTCTCTATATGGTAACAACCATCATCGGAACGGTATTGGTGCATATCGCCTTGGACAACATCTCGAAGTTCTTGAAGGAAGGACTGATGAAAGACCGTTTCAATTTTGAAAACGAGAGTTTTGAGCAGTGCCAAAAGGAGGAATACAACAAATACAGCGTGAATATACCCATGCGCTACTACTATAAGGGCAAATTCCGCAAGGGATGGGTAAACATCGTGAACCCATTCCGAGGCACCTGGGTAGTGGGTACACCTGGTAGCGGTAAGACATTCTCCATCATCGAGCCGTTTATCCGTCAGCACAGTGCAAAAGGCTTTGCCATGGTCGTTTATGACTACAAGTTTCCTACCTTGGCAACCAAACTGTACTATCACTACAAGAAGAACCAACAGTTGGGCAAACTGCCAGAAGGCTGTAAGTTCAATATCATCAACTTTGTGGATGTGGAATACTCCAAGCGAGTGAACCCGATACAACAGAAGTATATCAATAACTTGGCAGCAGCGAGTGAGACAGCAGAGACACTGCTAGAATCACTGCAAAAAGGCAAGAAAGAAGGCGGTGGCGGCAGCGACCAGTTCTTCCAGACATCAGCCGTCAACTTCCTCGCCGCCTGTATCTACTTCTTCATCAACTATGGTAAGGAGCCATACGACAAAGACGACAAAATGCTGATAGCAGAGAAAGTACTAGACCCGAAGACCATGCAGATGAAACCGACCGGAAAGGTGTTTAACCATGCTGGAGAAGAAGTGGAGCCAGCCTATTGGTTAGGTAAGTATAGCGATATGCCCCATATTCTGAGTTTCCTGAATGAGAGTTACCAGACCATCTTCAATGTGCTGGAGACCGACAATGAGGTTGCACCATTGCTGGGACCATTCCAGACCGCCTTGAAGAACAAGGCAATGGAGCAGTTGGAGGGTATGATAGGCACCCTGCGTGTCTATACCTCACGCCTTGCCACCAAGGAAAGCTATTGGATCTTCCATAAAGATGGCGATGACTTCGACCTGAAAGTCAGTGACCCGAAGAATCCGAGCTATCTGCTGATAGCCAATGACCCAGAAATGGAGAGCATCATCGGAGCATTGAATGCCCTAATCCTCAACCGGCTGGTGACACGAGTGAACACAGGGCAAGGCAAGAACATCCCTGTGAGCATCATCGTGGACGAGTTGCCTACACTCTACTTCCATAAGATAGACCGACTGATAGGTACAGCCCGAAGCAACAAGGTGAGCGTAGCCTTGGGATTCCAGGAACTGCCACAGTTGGAAGCAGACTACGGAAAGGTGGGTATGCAAAAGATCATCACCACCGTAGGCAATGTGGTGAGCGGTTCGGCACGAAGCAAGGAAACTCTGGAATGGCTATCCTCTGACATTTTTGGAAAGGTGGTGCAACTGAAGAAAGGCGTGACCATCGATAGAGACAAGACGAGCATCAACCTGAATGAGAACATGGACAGTCTGGTGCCAGCCAGTAAAATCTCGGACATGCCGACAGGATGGATCTGCGGACAGACCGCAAGAGACTTTGTGGCAACCAAGACCGGCATGAATGGCAGTATGAACATACAGGAAAGCGACGAGTTCAAGACCAGTAAGTTCTATTGCAAGACCGACTTCAATATGGCAGACATCAAGAAAGAAGAAAGCGAGTATATGCCACTGCCCAAGTTCTACACCTTCAAGAGCCGTGATGAGCGTGAGCGCATCCTCTATAAAAACTTCGTGCAAGTTGGTGAGGACGTGAAAGCCATGATAGCAGAGATATTCAACAAGAAGAATGCCAAGTGACAAAACAATGACATCCCCAAAACCAAAACAACGTCCATGATAAAAAAGATAAAGACATACATTCTCCTAACGCTCTTGCTGCTGTGCCAGAATATCATGGCACAGAACAAGACACCCACAACAGATAGCCCAAGCCAAACCGACTTGGGCATCTTCGCATTACCTCCCTTAGAACGAGCGGTGCGCTGCATCAAGTATTACGAGGGATGGCACGATATTAAGCGCAACTATCCCTATATCGGATGGGGACATCGGATTTTGCCGCATGAGAAGTTCAGCAAGAACCTCACCTATCAGCATGCCGATTCTCTGTTGCGTTCAGACATTACCAAGTTATGCGCCATGTTCCGCAAGTATGGCAAGGACTCACTACTCCTTGCCGTACTTGCCTACAATGTCGGCCCCTACAAAATATTAGGGAACAAAAGATTTCCGAAGAGCCGTCTCCTGCAAAAGATTGAACGAGGATTGCGTGACATAGAAAAAGATTACCTTGACTTTTGCAGATGGAGAGGCAAATGCATTCCGTCCATCAAAAGGCGAAGAATGACAGAACTTCAACTATTATACATCCCATAAAAAAGCAATAGTACTTCAGTTGCCATCCAAGAAGAGCATTATAGCCTATTTTAGGGGATGTTTTTTTAATGACACTCGACAATGTACAAAACATACAACCCCTTCTTTGTTTAATGTATTTTTTTGATTTATCAAAGTATAAAATACTAATTTTCGTTAAAATATTGTTAATAAAATAATAATTATGTCTATTTCCTATGTTTTCTCAATTTCTTTTCCTATCTTTGCATTTGTCAACTATACCCTTTTAATAAAGGGTGCAGAATATATGCCGTTGACAAAATTGCAGATTACAAACATTAAAATTTAAAAAATATGGCTAGTAAAAATCTCTTTTGGGAAAAGTATTTGCTTTCTCTCTGTTTGCTGCATTCAGTATGTCTGCAAACGCTCAGATTAAATACAACTCGTCTGGAAGATTGACTATAGGAACAACTACTCCTTATTCTTTCTATCCAACTACCCATAATGGTAGCATCTATTTCAAAGATAACTCTTCGCATTTCTTCCAAATAGATATAACTCCTGCAAATCCGAGATTGGCAGGACAAGGAGACCAAGTAGTTTTCTACAACACACAAACGAGTACGTTTAACAGTATTCAAGTCAAGAATGTCTATAATTACTCAGATGCTAGAGCTAAAACGAACATTCAGCCATTAGCTAATTGTATGTCTGGGTTAAAGAAACTACGTACTTATTCATACAAGTTTAAAGACGAAGGAACGGCAGCTAAAGCTTATACTCTTCGAAAGGGAGGACATGGAAAAGAATATGGCTTGCTTGCGCAAGAGGTAGAAAAGGTCTTCCCGAATTTGGTTGTTACAGATAATGAAGGTAAAAAGCTCATAAACTACACAGAGTTGATACCTGTGTTGATTAATGCAGTTCAACAACTGTCTTCTGAGGTAGAGGAATTAAAGGGTAAAATTTCAAAATAGTATATGCAACAAAGACAATTAGACCGTCGATTGTATTTCAAAGAGCTTGCAACAACCAGTGAGAAATACTTTGTTCCTTATTTGGAGAACTTTGTTAAAATCGGTGCTGGCACGAATGTTCTTGAAATCGGTTGCGGTGATGGCGGGAACCTATTGCCTTTTGCAAAATTAGGTTGTAGTGTTGTAGGCTGTGACATTGCAGACATGCGCATTAACGATGCTCGAAAATTCTTCTCGGAAGAACATGTAGAGGCAAAGTTTATTGCGTGTGATGCTTTTTTGTTGAAAGACTTAGAGAATCAATTCGATATAATTCTTTGTCATGATGTAATAGAACACATTTATGACAAGATCGGTTTTATGACAAAGTGCAAAAAGTTGCTCAAAAGCAATGGAATTATATTTATGTCTTTTCCTGCATGGCAAATGCCATTTGGAGGTCATCAACAAATTTGCAAAGGATTTCTGCTCAGTCATTTACCTTTTATGCATCTTTTACCAAATATTATCTATAAAGGGTTATTGAAAATAGGAAAAGAAGGGGCTGGTTGTATAAAGGAATTAATGAATATAAAACAAACGAGGTGTTCGGTAGAACTCTTTGAGAATGTTTTAAAAAGGACAGGTTATACTATAGAAAATCGTATAGCATGGTTTATAAATCCACACTATGAAGTTAAATTTGGATTGAAACCACGAAAATTATATATGGTTATAGATAAACTTCCTTACATTAGAGACTTTTTCACGACATCCTCTTTTTATGTATTGAAAAAATAATTATCTATATGGCATATCTATTTACATCAGAGTCTGTTTCTGAAGGGCATCCGGATAAAGTGGCTGACCAAATTTCAGATGCTTTACTTGATCAGTTCTTGGCTTACGATGACCATGCTCATTGTGCCATAGAAACATTTTGTACTACAGGACAGGTGGTCATTATGGGCGAAGTTCGCTCTAATGTATATGTTGACTTGCAGACCATTGCTCGCAAGACCATCAAACAGATAGGTTATACAAAAAGTGAGTATCAGTTTGACGGCGACTCTTGTGGTGTGCTTACTGCAATCCATGAACAGAGCGATGACATCAACCGTGGCGTGAGCCGTGAGGAGGATGAAAATCAGGGTGCTGGCGACCAAGGCATGATGTTTGGTTATGCTACTAATGAAACCGACAATTATATGCCTGTATCTCTCGATTTGGCTCAGATTATTATGCAGGAGCTTGCAGCCATCCGTAAGGAAGGCAAGGTAATGACTTACCTTCGCCCAGACTCCAAGAGTCAGGTCACCATAGAGTATTCTGATGACAATGTACCTCAGCGCATTGATACAATCGTAGTGTCTACTCAACATGATGACTTCATCAAAAAGTCAAATGGTGATGATGATGATGAGGCAATGCTCGACAAGATTCGCGAGGATGTGCTCAATATCTTGATTCCGAGAGTGAAAGCCCAGTTGGACGACAAGGTGTTGGCTCTCTTCAATAATAACATCAAATATTTTGTGAATCCTACAGGCAAATTTGTCATCGGTGGTCCTCACGGAGATACAGGGCTTACTGGTCGTAAGATTATCGTAGATACCTATGGTGGGAAGGGTGCCCATGGCGGTGGCGCTTTCTCTGGCAAGGATTCTAGCAAGGTAGATCGTTCCGCAGCATATGCAACTCGCTATATTGCAAAAAATATGGTGGCGGCAGGTGTTGCCGATGAGATGTTGGTACAGGTAAGTTATGCCATTGGTGTAGCTGAGCCTGTGAGCATCTATGTGAATACATACGGCAGAAGTAAGGTTGATATGACAGATGGCGAAATCGCCAAGAAAATAGCGCAGATGTTCGATCTCCGTCCTAAGGCTATCGAGCGTCAATTGAAATTGCGCCAACCTATGTTTTTGGAAACTGCAGCTTACGGACATATGGGACGTAAGAATGTAGTTGTGGAGAAGACCTTCATTAGTCGCTATCATGAGGTAAAACAAATGAAGGTGGAGTTGTTTACGTGGGAAAAACTGGATGCCGTTGATGTCATAAAAAACGAGTTCGGCATCAAATAAATCCTAGTATTAATAATTAACATTAAAGACAATGAGGAATTTCAATAAGATATTTGTAGTAACTGTATTTGCTACCAGTTTGTTTGGAATCACGTCTTGTAGTGAGAAGGATTTCTTAGACTCCTCTAACACTGCAAATATGATGATGACAAGGGCTATGGCAACTTCTGATTATTACTATTGGTATAAAGGGGAAAAAGTTGGTATATCTTCATTAAATGGAACATTTTATGTTTCCAGTTCTGATAGCGTAAAATTGCAGAATCTTTTTAAAAATAATTCTGCAATTTCTTCTAAAGAAACAATTTTTTCGTCTATAGATAAGGAGCATAAAAAACATTTTTGGAGAATAATGGAAACATCCTCTTTGTCATCTTCAACAGAAGATATGATTAAGGAGTTGAAAACCAAAGTGGGAGATGAGAGCATAACCATTGCTCCTGTTTTTGGAGATAATGAAAATTTGATTTCAACATGCGAATATTTTTATGTTCGTTTGAAAAATCAGAATGATTATTCTCTCTTGGAAAGTGTTGCAAAACAAAATTCAACAGAGATATTGGGTGAAGTAGATTATATGCCAAATTGGTATGTATTAAAGTCACCGACAAGTTCTAACGGCTTAGAAATGTCAAATAAGTTTTATGAAACAAATTTATTCGAGGCTGTCGATCCGAATTTTATGTTCAACTTTACACCTAATAGTTGCGTATCAGATCCTTTAGCTGACCAACAATGGGCTTTGAACACTGTAGATGCTTGTGATGCGTGGACTATAACAAAAGGAAAAGGAGTGTCTGTTGCTGTCCTTGACCAAGGAATAGATCGCAATCATAAAGAATTTGCAGAGAACTATAGTTCTTTATCATATGATTTGACAACAAAATCATCGCCAACTCAAGTGTATGGAGAACATGGCACTCATGTTGCAGGAATAATTGGAGCAAATCATAATGGAATACAAATAGCAGGACTTGCTCCTGAAGTATCTTTGGTATCATTAAGTCATCCTTTAACGATTGGAACTGAAAGAGTTGCACAATTGGCTTCCGGATTTGGTTATGCGACCACACACGGAATTGATGTTATTAATAATTCTTGGGGAGATCAAGGAGGAAAATTTTATCAAAAAATGCATAGCTCACTTCTGGAAGAAAGCATACAGAATGCTTTGACAAATGGAAGAAATGGAAGGGGTATGGTCGTTGTGTTTGCATCAGGAAACCATGCTGGACAAAGAACGGATTATCCAGGTTATATGTTCCCGAATGCCTTGATTGTAGGTTCTATAAGTAGCAATCTAAAAAGATCATATTTTTCGACATATGATGACAAGTTAGATGTTATGGCACCAGGAGGAGATATTTTATCAACATTGCCAGGTAATTCTACTGGGAAAATGAGTGGAACTTCAATGGCCGCTCCATATGCAACGGCATTAGCTGCACTTGTCCTGTCAGTTAATCCAAGTTTGACCAATAGTGATGTTTGCCGCATCATAGAACAAACAGCACAAAAAGGTGGTGGATATACATATTCTTCAGTTTCTGGAAGACCTAATGGTACATATAATAATGAAATGGGATATGGCATAATAAATGCTCCTAAAGCTATAAACATGGCAAAGGAAGGTACAAATACAATAAACTTTATAGATAAAACAGTTTCTTCAAATCAAACTGTTTCTGGTTATAATATCTATACGAAAAATATAACTGTTACCAATAATTCTTTACTTAAGATTATTTTGGCTAACGAAATTGTTATTGACAAGCCTTTTGTTATAAACAAAGGTTCACAAGTCGAAATTTCATTCTAATGATTTTGAGTAACAAAGAAAGAATCTTGAATATTTGCAAACTATTTCCGTGAGGTTGTAGCTGAGAAAAGGATGGCAGGATTGATACTCTTGCCATCCTTTTTGCATGTAAGATGGAGATGACAGCCAGTACTGCGACCAGTATTACCAGTAACGCCAACAATGGTACCAGAGAAAACACGCTCACCTTTGCCAACTATAACGGAAGACAAATGGCAATAACTAACATGATAGTTGCCATGTTTCAACGTAACATAATTGCCAGAACGATTGTCATACCCTACCTTTTCGACAATACCATCCATCATGGCATAGGCAGGTTCGTTCTTCGCACGAAGATCCAAACCGTTGTGCCATGATTGTTTTCCTGTGATAGGGTCACGACGATAGCCGTAAGGACTGGTGACTTTGATTGATTTCAGTGGATAAGTGATGCTTGAATAGCTGCTTATCCACTGTTTTTGTTTGTTATCCACAGAGTCTGTTTCCTGTTGTGGTAGATTTACAACTCGAGAATCTACCTGATTGTTTGCAGGAGGCAGAAGTTTTTCCTCAACTTTCTTGACCTTGTAACGGCATACGTTATCACTGACGGTATTGAACTGCGCCTTTGCATTCGATACCGCCAGACAACTTATTACCCATAATGCCACTATTTTCCTTTTCATGATGCAAAGTTAGGGAAAGAAATCAAGAGTGATACACGATGCTGTAAAAGTATAACATAAAATAAGATTAAAGTATGATTGAGAGTATGAAATAATGATATAATCATAATAAAACGGAAAAGATTAGGCGGTGGAGCGTAGGCTTTCTTGTATTCGTTCCTCTTGAATTATCTTTGCATGGTCTTATATAAAGTATTATTCAAAATATAATCAGAATATGAAAAGAAACTCATTTGAAGAAAGCGAAGTGCCGTATCAGACACTTGCAAAGTTCGGTCTTACCCATGAGATGATAGAAGACCTTCCGATGCATGCCTTGGATGACATCAGCAATGGTCGTCCATCGCCATTGTTGCCTGTTAGCATGGAGGTAAACGAGGGTTACAGTATCAAGAGCAGAACCCGATTTGCCTTGGTAAGAATGGCAGACGGAAATGTTGACGTGATGTTCTATCCTGTTTTGAAGTACGCCCCATTGGACAATTTCACCAAGGGGCAGCAGGAACTGTTGAAGCAGGGCAAGGCAGTGGTGGCAGATGTAGATATGCCAGATGGCGCACATATCAAGGCATTCGTGCAGATTGACGGAGAGACCAATCAGGTGATGGCTGTGCCGACACCTGTTATAGGCAGAAATCTACAGGTCTTGTCCGACGAACTCAGTCTTGGAGGAACGGAGCTAAAGAGCATCCAAAATGGCGAGGCACTGACATTTGCCGTAGAAGACGAACCAGTAACCGTAGGCATCGACCTGAAGAGCGATACTGGCATCCGCTTCGCCAACGGCGATGGTGAGCAGTGGCGCAAGGAAGGCAAGCGAGAGTGGGACAAATACACCTTCGGCATCTATGGTTGTTGGGTAATGGATGATGACGGCAATCTTGACTATGTTCCAGAGGAGGAATATACCGAAGAATTGTGGAATGAGCAGAAGAAAGCTGCCGGAAGACATGTATCGGCTGTCGCAAGAAAGTAAAGTAAAACTTCAAATTTAGGGAAGAAATGAGAAAAGGACCTTATTATACAGAAGACATTCTCGTGGAGAAGATGCAGAATGGTGAATACGGTTGGCTCGACTACGTGAACCATTTCAGTGAGGAATGGCAGAACGAGTATGAGAAATACTGCAAGGAACACGCCCTGTGCATCGGCAACGAGAGTGCGGAACAGTTTGTGAAGTACAAAGACGAGCTGTTGGAGCAAGGAATGGAAACAGAGAACGCTTAATACAATCATGCTATGGCGATAAGAAAGAACTTGAATCCAAGACAGATGGACTTGCAGCCAGAGATGCGTGACATCCTGATGCGTAATGGTATGCAAGCCCATATCATAGCCAACGGTGACGGTTATCAGTTAGCGGTACAGGGACATGACTCCCCACTACTGACCTATAACCTCACCGAGAAACAGATGTTGGCATTGACCGATTGGGGAACCAACTCTGCCAACAAGAAGGCGTACAATGTCTTTACCAGCATCATCGGCAAAGACTTCTATATGCCGAGAAACCTTGTCCATGCAAGAAATGCCAATGGAAGAGTGGCTATGGGACTGCATGGATATAGGATTGGTACTGGAGAATACGGACGGTTAGGATGGAGTCCAGAGTTTTTAGGTTGGACACCGAGAATGCAGGACGGCTATCATCTACGCAGAGTCGGAGGACAGATGTTCTATGCAGGAGCACCTATGGTAGCGGAAAGACCAGACAGAAGGCTGAAACCTGGTGAGTTAACCTCTGGAGGTTATGGCTTTTACTATAAAGGACAGCAACAAGTAGCATCACAAGCAGATGTATTACAAAACCTGCAAGCCGTGATGACACCTGTAGAAACACGTCCAAGAAGTCAAGAGCCAGCCAAACCCTACAAGGAACTGATAAGCTCACCTGTATATTTCTCCAACGATCAATGGCAGGAATGCCTGTCTTCACACGGTATCATCATCGATGAGAAGGCAAAGACACTCACCATCCAATCAGAAAGCACCAAAAGTGATATGGTGTATGACTTGACCGACGATGAATTGAAGGCATTGACCAACAATTCTGTCAAGCAAGTATCTGTAGCCAAACGACTGGATATATTGAATAATGTCATCAAGGACGATTTCGCAGACAAGATAACGATGGACATGCTCAACAGCAAGGAGCGCATCCATATCGGTTTGCGTCCAGAGGTGCAGCAGGAGTTGGACGGCAAGATGCAGTTGCAATCTACCGTCGAGCCACTGCAAGTGCAGCAAGAACCTATGAACAATAAAGTAGGTATTGTGGATGGGCAGGACTTGGACGAGAGCAAGGGATGGTTCCGTGAAGGCAAGCATGGCAGAGAAGTAACTGTTGGTGAGATACGAGTGGAGCCAGCGGAGCAAGAAGGCAAGTTCCGCATGACAGCCATCATCAACGGTGAGCGAGTAAGCCACGAGATAACGCAGAAGCAGTATGACAAGTTCATGGCAGTGGATGACTACCATCGCATGAAACTTTTTTCCAAGATATTCGGTGAGGTAGATATGAAAGACCGTTCCAGTTTGGGAACCAAGATTGGAGCTGCACTGTTAGCAGGATTGGGTGTTGCTGCCGAAGTAGGCAGTGAGCTACATCGTCCACATGGCGTACCTGTAGTGATAGTTGACCACCATCATGGTGCAGCACCTGCGCCACCTCGTCCCTATTTCAAGCCAGGAGTAGATACGCCAATGGATGTGGCGGCGAGAAACTTTGAGGCTGCCATGAACCAAGAAGTATTGCATCCTCACATGGGGAAAGGACTATAACGGAATGCGCTTATGGCAAACAACGAACTGACATATAATGATTTCTTACAGCGTCTGAACATACAGGAGTTGTTGGTGGACGCAGGCTATCAGTTGAACAAACGAGATGGCTTGCGCTATCCGTCGTATGTAAAGGTGGACAGTCATGGACAGCGAGTGAGAGGCGACAAGTTTATTGTCACAGGCAATGGCAAGTGCTGTTTTCAGCCACCAGAACAGAAAAACTATAATGTGATAGGTTTCATCAAGGAGCATCCGACGCTGTTTGACGACTATAAGCCAGGGATGTCATTTGACAGACTTGTGAATGTGGTATGCAACAGACTGTTGAACAATCCCATTGACGTGCGTGAAAGCAGAGTGTCAGAACCCAAGCGAGATGCCAAGCCCTTCAACCTGTCAGACTATGACATCTTGCGTTTCAACCCAAGGGAAAAGGACACCCAACGGAAACACTATCCTTATTTCAAGGAAAGAGGCATCAACATGGGGACCCAGTTCGCCTTTCACAAGCATTTCTTCTTGGCGACCAAGCGTCGAAATGACGGATTGAGCTTTGCCAATCTCGCCTTTCCACTATCCTTGCCGTCCAAGCCGGACAGCATCGTTGGATTGGAAGAGCGAGGCAGACCGAGACGAGAGGACGGCAAGGCATACAAGGGCAAGGCGGAAGGAAGCAACAGCAGTGAAGGATTGTGGATAGCCAACCTGACAGGTAAGCCATTGAAAGAAGCCACAAATATTCTATGGTTCGAGAGCGCCTACGATGCTATGGCAGAGTACCAAATCAATCCAGTGAAGAACGTGTATATCTCGACCGGAGGTACACCGACAAAGGGGCAAATAAAGGGAATGCTGGAAGAGACCCGACAAGCGAACCATTATTTGGGCTTTGACAAAGACGAGGCAGGACGTGGCTTTGTGAAGAACTTCAAAGCAATCGCCAAGGAAATGGGATTTGCAGACTTTACGGTGCAAGCCTTTCATCCTTTGGGACAATACAAAGACTGGAACGATGCCTTGCTTGGCAAACGAGACCAACGGTTGATAGACCAAGGAGAGATAGACTTCGACTATTTCGAGTTCGCCAAGGCGCAAGAGGCTGAGAGGCAACAAGAGCAAGCCAAACAGAAGGAAAAAGAGGAACAGACATCGGGCTTCCGCAGATAAAGCACGGTGTCATTATCAAAAAGGAGAACTATGCAGCAGACATATCGGTATAGAAACATCATCATCAAGCCCCATTGGATGCAGTTCGTCATCAACGAGCTGCACTTGCTTGTGCTTATAAGTGTAGGTTTTGTATATGCAGGTATTGATGATGCCGTCCTCTCCACTTTGGTGTTTGTCCTCTCGCTCTTGCTTTCCCTATGTTTGGCATATCGAATGGTCTATCTATGCAGGATGCGGTACATCATCAGTAACGAACAATTAGTGTTTGAGCATGGCGTGTTTCATCGGGAAGTAGATTATCAGGAACTGTATCGTGTGGTGGATTTCAATGAGAGTCAGACATTCATGCAGCAACTATTCCGATTGAAAACCGTGAGCATATATTCTGGAGACAGAACGACACCAAGACTTGACATTATCGGAGTACCGATGAAGGAAGAACTGGTGACAACCATCAGAGAACGAGTAGAAACCAACAAATGCAGGAGGAGCATCTATGAAATTACAAATAGGTAAGATATGGTTAATAGCAATTATCGGCATAGCAACGGCATTGGAAGTCAAGGCACAATTGGTGTCATCCAATCCCTTGGAATGGATGGCACTGGCAGAAGGCAATGAACTTATCAACAGTGAGCTTGAAAAGCAAATCAACGGACAGACCAAGACGGCGTTGTTGCAGAACACGATGGCTGCTGAGTTTAATCAAATACACAAATGGGAGAAAAAGTACAATAGCTACTTGAAATCAGTGAACGGCTATGCCTCTTCGCTGAAAGCCTGTACCCATCTGTATGATGATGGCGTGAAGATTTTCATCACGCTCGCCAAGTTGAAGACAGCCATTAAGAACAATCCGCAAGGCATCGTGGCAAGTATGAGCATGAACAACCTGTATATCGAGACGGCAACGGAACTGGTATCGGTTTTCAATCTGTTGAATGATGCCGTGGCAAAAGGAGGAACGGAGAATATGTTGACAGGAGCAGACCGTTCGAAGACTTTGTGGGCATTGAATGATAAGTTGTCAGCATTTCAGAAGAAGCTCAACAAACTGTATCTAAGCATCCGCTACTATACAATGAGTGATGTGTGGAACAATGTCACGGTAGGGATGATAGACAGAAGTAATGGTGAGATTGCTACGCAAGCATTGGGACGGTGGCGGAGAGCTGCCAAAGTCAGTACACCATAATTATATAAAAGCATTCGAGTATGAGAACATGGATATTTTGCTTTGGCATCATGTTGCTTTCCGTCTGCAAGGTGCAAGCCCAGAACGACCCTGTGTTGGCAGGAATGATATACGCATATACAGACAAGGCTGAAAAGGAGTTGAAGAACCAGGAGAAGGTGATGCTGATGCAGACTACTGGTCATATATGGTTGAAAGAGGAAGTGGAAGGAACCACCAATCTGCAACGAGAGTTCAACAACTACTTGGACTCGTTCCGCTCCATCGTGGTGTATGCAGCACAGGTATATGGCTTCTATCACGAGATAGACCGGTTGGTGGATAACTTGGGAGGATTCACCAAACAACTGGATAAACATCCGAGCAATGCCCTTGCTGTGGCACTGTCAGCCAAGCGCAACAAGATCTATCGGGAGTTGATTATGGGCAGCGTGGAGATAGTAAATGACATCAGACTTGTATGCTTGTCAGGCAACAAGATGACCGAGAAAGAACGAGTGGAAATCGTTTTCGGCATCCGCCCCAAGCTGAAGGTAATGAACAAAAAGCTGCAACGGCTGACCAAGGCGGTGAAGTACACCTCGATGGCGGACATCTGGGCAGAGATAGAGGAAGGCAGTCACGACAAGGCAGACAAGAAAACCATCGTGAAGGACTGCATGAACAGATGGAAGCGAAACGGAAAGATCAAATAACAATAAAAAGATACGACTATGAGTATATGGGCAAAGATAGCAAAGTATGGCGGCAGTGCCTTGAAAGGTGCAGGTAGTGTCGCCAAGCAAGGACTGAAATCTGCAAGCAATACGGCTGTGCATCCCACCCAAGCACTAAAAGGCGCAGGAAGTGCGATGAAAACAGCCGCTGTGGGCAGCGCAGCAGGATATGTGGCATGGCAGAACCTTGTCAACGACAAGAGCATGGTGGAGATAGCCAGTGATGTGGTGGTAGGAAAAGACACCACGGAGAAAATATCCGAAGCTGTGGAAGACGTGAAAGGACTGAAGAACAAGGCTGGAGAAGCAGTGGATGCTGTGAATGGTGCCATGGGCGACATCAACAGTAAGTGGAGCGGAATGAGCAACTTCTTCCGTGGCATCTTCGGAGGCAACGGACTGGAGATGTTCGGCAACTTCTTCAAGAACTTAGGGAAAGGAAACGTGTCGGGACTGAGCCTTGCAGGACTGGTAACAGCAGCGTTCCTCACTTTCGGACGTTTCGGATGGCTTGGCAAGATAGCAGGAGCCATGCTCGGCATGATGCTCATCGGCAACAACTCCAACATCAAGAACATCGTCAGTGGTGATGGCGGTCAAGGAAGAAATGTGAACGAAGCAGAAACGACCGTACGCAGTGGCGGCATGAAACGATAAACATAAAAACGACAACAACATGAGATATACAGAAGAAATGATGCTGCAATCAAAAAGCGGCTTTTGCATGCCCTTTGAGGAGCGAGGCAAGGATGTGGAACTGACACTTGGCTATGGCAAACAGAAGCATCCTGTAACAGGAACCGTGTTCTTCCATCACGGACTGGACTTTGAGGCAAATCACTATCTGCTGTCTGCCTTGGCAAGCGGAACGGTATCGGGCATTGGCAATGATGCGACACACGGCATCTACCAAGTGATACGCTACGGCAAATATGAAGTGACCTACGCCCACCTTGCCAACGTGTTCGTGAACTTCGGACAAACCGTGAAGGCAGGAAACATCGTGGCATTGAGCGGTGACAGACTGCATTTCGAGGTGAAGTTTGACGGCAAGGAAATCAATCCGATTGATTTTCTGACCATGCTATATGGCAATGTGAAGGCAATGGAACAGACCGGTAAGACAGGTTTTCCTGAGTTTGAGACCTACGACATGAATATAGCCACACAGTATGACAAAGACCAGAAAGAGATAGAAGAATTGATGCTGCGCTTCATGCCATCGTATATGGAAGACCTGTATAAAGGTATGTATGTGACACCGCAACATGCAGAGCAGTCGCTAAGGAACATCTTTACCTTGTCAGCGGCGAAACACTATTTCTATGAAGCTATGCCATCCATCAGCAATCCGTTAGGCATCGGGCAGAGAGCTATGCCCTTGGCTTGCAAGGTGCAGAACTTGCTGATTGCGGATTTCTTGAACTATCTGGCATTGCGGCATGGCATCTATCTGTCCACATTGAGCGAAGTTCTAAAAAAAAACTCCATGACGAAGCCATAAGGACGAGTGGCATCATCGACCCGCTTGCTGAACTGGACATCGATGTGCAGAGCTTTGATATTCTAAGGTTGGTGAGCGTCTATCCCGACCGTGCAGGAGTGAGATGGTGGACAAAGGCGTGGTTCAATAACCGAGAGGAAGGAGAATGCTCCGTGGAGATAGAACTGCAGCAAGCCATCCTCTTCATCCATGACAGAATAGAGAAAGACGCTTGGCTGGAGGAATACTTTCCAAAGCAGATGGAAGTGTATCACCAAGCCATCGAGCAGACAAGAGAACAGATATTAGGTCAACTAAACGTAACGCTATAATGAGTACTATCAAGAACCCGACACGCTTTGCAGAACTGGAGTATTGCCTTCAAGGATATTTTGACGGCAAGCTGGCATCTGTGATGAAACAGGTGCGAGATTACTTGACTCACAAGCAACTGGAGGAAAGAGGCAGATACCAGAGCAGTTTGGCAGGAGTGCTTGCTTCTGCCAATCCATATGCCGACAACACCGAGTTTGTTCTAAAGCAAACAGGCAAATGGAACAGCAAAACCACGGAGGACTATCTAGCGATGTGCAACCAGAAGATATGGAAGGACAAAAACATCGTGAAGGATTTGGCTCTTCTTGCTGGCGAGTGGCGCAATGCCGTGGTGAAGGAAATTGGACGAAGCAAATATGACGCTTTGTCGAAAGCCTGTGGCGAAGATTTGGCATACGCATATGTTGCACAAAGGATGGAAGACCTGATGATTGGGAAGCTCGTCAAGGACAATACACCCAAGTCAACGATGGACTACATCTTGCGAAAGGCAGCACAAAACAGCATCTGGGGACTGCAAGAAGAACTGATGAAGTCACCATTGACGGCTGAGATAGAAGCTCGTGGCGAGAAAGCCTATAAACCAAGCAAGACGGAGAAGTTTGCTGGAAGGGCTACCGCCTCGGTAGTGGATGCCGTGACTATGGGCGGTATCGGTAGTTGGAAGTCATTGGCTACCTTGGTGGGGAGCGACATGGCATTGGGCTATATTCTCGATTCCAAGAAGGGAAACGGCGAACAGCGGAAAGAGCAAGCCATGGAATTGAGCATCAGCAAGGGCGTATTCGGACAGAACGGCAATGCCTTCACTGGTTTTCGCTCACAAGCCAAGAAAGTGAATGCCACCGACAATGGCTATGTCAAGACGCTCAACAGCAAACTCCATAATAAGATACATATCCCACAAAAAGCATTTACACCTATAGCATGGACAGATAACAGTATTAAGTTTCCTTTCCAAAAAGAGCAAGAGAAACGGAACGATCCGAAATACAAGAATGTACCGCTGATAGTGGCACCCGGCAAGGAAGATGCCTATCTGGAAGAGAAAGCCAAGCACGACGCAGCCAAGGTTGCAGAGGCTGAGCGTATCATCAAAGAAAGAAATGAGACAGAGGCCCTACAAGAAGATGCAGAACAGCAACAATCGGAAGATACGCAGCAGGAACAGCCAGAGCGTGACAACAGCAACGGATGGGAAGGACTGTTGAAGAACTTCGGACTGGACGGTTTCAGCGACATTGGCAATAACCTCGGCTATGTGATAGCCATGTTGCCCGACATCCTTGTTGGACTGTTCACTGGCAAGACGCAATCATTAGGCTTGAAGGACAATATGATGCCGATAGCCGCCATCCTTGCAGGAATGTTCGTGAAGAATCCGCTATTGAAGATGACACTCATCGGTATGGGCGGTGCCAATCTGCTGAACAAGGCAGGACATGAAGCATTGGCAAACAAACGGGAAAGCAATGATGGAAATGCTGTATCATATGGTAATACAACAGCACAAGCAGTGCAATATAAGTTCTATCCAGACGAACCGTTGAATCCTCGAATAGCCAACCCTGTGCTACAAGGCAACTGTTTAGTGGCAACCATCGACCGAGTGCCATACACCATCCAACTGCCAGAGCATGTGGTTGGAGCATATCAAGCAGGAGCCTTACCACTCAACACCCTTGCCAATGCCGTGCTTGCCAAGAGTGACCAGATGAGACAGATGGCAGAACGCAACTATGGCGAGCAAGAAGTGAGAAATGTGAGAAACGAGGCGATGGAAAACGCAGAGCAGCGAGAAGTCATCCAACGTTCAAGATAAGATAAAACGTAAAACAATCATACAATGAAAGAGAAAAGTCCACAAGAGAAGAATGCGGCAGAGCGTCAAGTGTCACTGATTACCGAGGCCCTGTCGAAAGCAGCCGACAACAAGGGTGTCTGGCTGAATGAGCAAGGAAAGCAATATCCACGGTTTTACCCGAAGGGAGCGGCAGTGAGTCCGTTCAATGCCCTCGTGATGGGATTGAACTCCGACAATAACGGATTTTCTACAAATCTTTACACGTTATTTAGTGAAGCCAAGAAGCGAGACGAGTCTGTGATGGCGCATGAGAGAGGTGTGCCGTTCAACTGGTATGCGTGGAACAAGTATGTGAACCGACATAATCCGGAAGACATCATCAGCAAAAAGGACTACCAGGAATTGTCGGCTACCGATCAGACACAGTACAAGGGCATACATAATCGGGAAATACGAGTGCTGTTTAACATCGACCAGACCATGCTGCCACTGAAAGACAAGGAGAAATATGAAGATGTGGTGAAGGCGAATGTCGGTGCGAATGAAGACAAGGCATTGCGTAGCCAAGTAAATGACTTCATCCAGAAGATAAAGGAAAACCTGATGGCGGTGCGCAAAGACGGAAGCGGAGTGGCACACTATGACACAGAAAAAGATGCTGTGTATATGCCAAAGCAAGAAAACTTTGAGCATTATAGCGATTATGTGCAGGAAATGCTGCGCCAAGTGGTGAGTGCTACAGGACATCAACAGCGACTGGCAAGGGAGGGCATGGTGATGAAAAACGGCATTGCGCCATCGGAGGATGCCGTGAAGCAAGAGAAACTGGTTGTGGAACTGGCTTCGGGCATCAAGATGATGGAAATGGGTATGCCAGCCAAGATTTCCAAGGAGAATATTGGACTGGTGGACTACTGGAACCGCGAATTGAAGGAAAGTCCATGCCTGATAGATGCCATAGAGAGTGATGTGAACAATGCCTTGGACGTTATTCGCAAGGCAGAACGTGGCGAGAAAATAGAATATTCATCCTTGAAGAACGAGCAGCAGACCACCGAGATGCAATCGAAGATGCCCAAGCATTACTTTGTAGCTGATGAGATAGCCAAGCATCCTGACAGCGAACAGAAATTTGTGGTGATAGTAAGGGACAAAGAAAACAAGAGTGCCGATGTGGTATTGCCGGCAGGAGCATCATTGGAAGTGAACAATGAGGTGTCGGGTATGAGCAAGCAGCGCATCGAACATGCCTTACAGAAGGAAGGCTTTCAGTCTGTCAAGTTCTACAATTCAAATGGTGCATTAGGCTACCATCCTGATGACGGCTATTTTGCAGGAAAGGACATCACCGTGGCAAGATTGAAGAACTGGCAGTTGGAGGACATATCCAAGATTGACGTGAGCGATGCCGTAAGCCAGAGCAAGCAGGTGGGCTTCGACCGCATACAGATGGTGCAGGATGACAACAAGCGTTGGGCGATGTATATCAAGCCCGAAGGACAGAAGGCATTCTCTATCTATCCCGACAAGGCGGATTTGAACCGCTTCTTCACCACATTGAAACAGGCGCAGGACACGATGGACAGTTTGAGAGTGGAACTGGCACAAAAATACTATGCGATGGCAGAGACAAAGCCTGACCTGAAGGTGGACTTGTTTGGCAGTGGTCAGCATAACGAGGTGGACATGAACCGCATACAGAAAGTGAACGTGTTCAAGGCAAAGAACGATGTCATTCTGTGTGCAGCCACCATTGATGGCGCAGACAAGTTGCAGCCTCGTGTGGTATCGCCAAGCCAATGGCAACGGATGTGGATTGCCGAAGACAAGAACGAGTACAAAAAGCATCTTGCTGCTACCCTGTTTGCCGACATCCTGCAGAAAGGACAGGCGCAGACAGCATCAGAAAAGCAAGGAGACGAAACCGAGGTGAAGCAAGAAACGCAAGTCTCCACCGACAAGCATGAGGAAGAGCATCGAGAATATCATGAGGAAGAGAACAAGCAAGCTTCCTCTGAGGAAAAGACAGATATCAGGGAAGAGAAGGATGCGACTGTTCAAAGAGATAATAACGCTACTGTGGAAAAGAAGGAAGAGACAAAGGGTAAGCAGAAGGAAGAGACCAAGGACTCTCCCATCATGAAGCAATGGAAGGAGTTGAAAGCTAAGCATCCAGATGCTTTGCTGCTGTTTCGTGTAGGTGATTTTTATGAGATGTATGAACAGGATGCCAAGCGAGGATCGGAAGTGTTGGGGATTACATTGACAAAGAGAAACACCCAAACTGGTCCCTACATGGCTGGCTTTCCACATCATGCCTTGGACACCTATCTACCCAAGCTTATCCGAGCAGGAGAACGAGTAGCTATCTGTGACCAGTTGGAGGCACCCAAGCAGAAGCAAGAGGAGCAAAATACTGAGGAACAGCAGCGTTCTGGCGGTATGAAACGATAATAATGAGGATATAAAGACATGAGCAAGAATCAACAATATGCAGAAAGATATGCTGCCGAGGCGATGGAGCAGATGAAGCGATATGGCATCCCTGCTTCCGTCACCTTGGCGCAAGGCATCTTAGAAAGCCGTAATGGACAGAGTGAACTGTCGCAGTTGGGCAACAACCACTTTGGCGTGAAGGCTTCGAAAAGTTGGTTGAAGAACGGTGGCGATTATCTTGTCTATACCGATGACAAGCCGAATGAGAAGTTCTGCAAGTATGCCACGGTGGGTGACTCATACGAGCACCATTCCAAGATATTGAAGAACAGCAGCCGCTACAGCCAATGCTTCAAACTCTCTCCCGACGACTACAAGGGATGGACAAAAGGTATTGAGCGAGGCGGTTATGCCACCAATGGAGGATATGCAGCCAGTTTGCAAAAGATTATCGAGATCAATGGATTACAGAAGTATGACCAACAGGTGATGCGAGAAATGAGGGCTGAGGGTAAGCAGTTCGGCGTAGAACAGAATGCAAGGACTTCTGCAACGGTATCGTCTTCGGTATCGCCATCCAATAATGACGAAAAGAAGCAAACAGCATCTCAAACAACCAACGACAAATACTCATTCCCTGTGAAAAGGGACGAGTTCTTATTTGTCACTTCTCCATTCGGTATGCGTCAAGACCCTATGGACAAAAGCAAACAGCAGATGCACAAGGGCATTGACATCAGAGCCAAGCATGATGATGTGTTGGCAACCGAGAATGGTGGCAAGGTGGTAGCTGTGAACCACAATGCCAATACTGGCGGTGGCAAGTCTGTGACAGTGGAATACGCAAGATCGGACGGAAGCAAGGTGCAGACCACATATATGCACTTGGACAGTATTGCCGTGAAGGTGGGTGACGAGGTGAAAGCTGGGCAAAAGTTAGGTGTGTCGGGAAATACCGGCACACGCACTACTGGCGAACACTTGCATTTCGGAGTGAAAAACATATCGGCAGACGGCAAGACAAGGGACGTGGATCCTGCATCATACTTGGCGGAGATAGCGCAGAAAGGTAATCTGAAGCAACAGGCATTGTATAACGGCAATGACCTGTTGGCAAAATACAAGGAAAACAGTTCGGCTGTGGACACGAGTCTGTCACCTGACGATTGGATGAAGAAACTGCTTTCATCTGAGGACGCAAGCACAGGATTGTCAAGTGCAGACCCGATAATGGGATTGGTGACTACCATGTATAGCAGTCTGCTTGCCCTCGCTGTGCAAATAGACGGTAAAAGCGAGGAAGAGCAAAGAACGCAAATCTCAGAAGCTGTAAGCAAAAGGCAGGTAGACTTGAAACCGTTGATGCCGACTATGAAGGAATGTGTGCTGAGTGTTGGCGATAATGGAAAGGCTGTGTTGCAAGCGGACAATGGCACTACCAAAGTGACGAGAGAGCTGACCAATGCGGAGTTCTGTAGATTGTCGCAAGTGTTGGGTGATACCAACCTGAGCAATGATGCCAAGAAAATGCGCATAGCTGGAATGGTGAATACTATCGTGCTGACGCAACAGGCATCGCAAAACTATGAGCAAGTCCTGGAACAGCAAGAAGGTCAAAGTCAGACAATGCAAAGAAAGTAAGATACTTGGAGGTTCCACATCTTGGTCGATTGAAAACGAATAAAAAAGTATTTGAGCTATGATTAAATGTAACGTAAGTGTGTGCGGAACCGTCAGCAAGGCTGCAGTGGTTCGCAATGGGAAGGACGGAATGCCTTTTACGACATATTCCGTGGATGTGGTGGTGCCAGCCAAGAGTTGTATCAACAAGACCGTGATTGTCAGTTGTATCATGGATGGTGACGATGCGGAAGGCATTGTCGTGGGCAACCGCATTGAGTTGAAAGGTGTATTGACCTTCAAGAAGAAAGATGACAACCTGTATTTCAACTTGAAAGTATCGGAAGTGAACCTTTCGCCTGTATCGGAAAGCAAGGATGACATCGTGGGCGACATGGAGTTCAAGGGCAAGGTCGGTAAGGACATTGATATGAAGAAAGGCAAAAATGGTAAGGCTTTCCTGATGTTTTCTGCTTTCAGTGCAGAGAAGATTGGAGAAGAATTTGCCTTTACATGGGTGCGCTTTGTCCGGTTCTCGGAAGAAAAGGAAGAATGGCTACAGTCGAAAGCCACCATCGAGGCAAAGGGCGAGTTGGAAATCTCGGTGTATAACGACAGACTCAACTTAGGCTGCAAGGTGGCGGAGTTGAACCAGTGGGAGAAGAAACCGTATCATCCTAACAATTAGCAAGTATGGCATATTACAATAAGAGTCCACAGAATAATGGCGATGGAAAGAATGCTGAGGACAGAGCCTTGGACACCTTCGCCAACATGATGATAGAGAAAATCGAGTCGTTGGGAAGCAAGGACGGATGGCAAAAGCCTTGGTTTACGGAAGGTACATTGAGTTGGCCGAAGAACCTGTCTGGCAGAGAGTATAACGGCATGAATGCCTTGTTGCTCACCATGCTCTGCGAGAAGAAAGGCTACGAGTTGCCAGTGTTCTGCACCTTTAACCGTGCAGTGGGTTTGAACTATCAGACCGACAAGCAAGGTAACAAGAAGCAGATGGTGGATGCCAATGGCGAGCCGTTGCCCAAGGTTATCATCAATAAGGGAGAGAAGAGCTTTCCCGTGATGCTGACAAGTTTCACCATTGTACACAAGGAGACAAAAGAAAAGATACCCTATGACGACTACAAGCGAATGAGTGCTGAGGAGCAGAAGGAGTATAATGTCTATCCGAAGTTGAATGTGTACCAGGTGTTCAATGTGGCACAGACCAATCTGAAGGAGGCAAGACCTGAATTGTATGCCAAGTTGGAAGCAGAGAACAAGCCAGAAAAGGCATTGGTGAAGGAAGGTGACATGTATTCGTTTCCTGCTGTAGACCGGATGTTCAAGGAGCAGAGATGGATTTGTCCCATCAATATCGAACACCAGGACAATGCGTTCTACTCCATTTCCCGCAACCAGATAACCATTCCTGAAAAGTCACAGTTCAAGGATGGTGAGTCGTGGTATGGAACAGCGTTCCATGAGATGGTTCACTCGACAGGAGCGGAAGATCAGTTGAACCGTCTCAAACCGCAGTCGGGCTTCGGTTCCGATGAATATGCACGTGAGGAACTGGTTGCAGAGTTGGGCAGTGCGTTGGTGTGCCAGAAGTATGGCATGACCAAGAATCTGAAGGAAGACAGTGCCGCCTATCTGAAATCTTGGCTCGGCAGTCTGAAGGAGTCGCCAAGTTTCATCAAGACCACCTTGATGGATGTGAAATCGAGTAGGAGGTAAACACTAATTATAGGTGTTTATCTCCTATTTTCGTGT
>ENA-UOJC01000836-UOJC01000836.1-human-gut-metagenome-genome-assembly--contig:-C104-NODE-836-length-48494-cov-182.511365_pt1 | contig 48494 bp, 45 predicted proteins | sample MGYA00242339_ERZ723886 | MGnify/ENA metagenome assembly ERZ723886 | reverse complement strand
GAAGCCGGCGACTGCAATATGGAAACGGCATACACGGCTTTCGCCACCCAAGTGATCGAACTGTGCAACGGCGGCATGGACATGAACCTTACCGTCATCGCGCTTGCCTACATCGAAATCGAGTTGCAGCACCATCCCGTACGTAATCTGTCAGAAGAAAAAAGAGAGATTGCCGCCTACGTCAGCAAGGCTCTGTCTTTCGTAAGAAAGATGCAGAAATTCCTTGCCACGCCCCAAGTGCCACCACTAATATCCGCCAACAACGCAACAGAAACCACCGCCAGCCTTCTTCAATGGACGGGCAATGCCATCGACCTCGTGGAACTTATCTACGGCATAGACGTGATGGGCTGCATCAACAACGGCAATATGCCGCTCAAACAGCTCGCCCCACTTCTCTATAAGATATTCGGGGTTGATTCTAAAGACTGCTACCGCTTCTACACTGATATCAAACGCCGGAAGAACGAAAGCCGCACCTATTTCATTGACAGGATGCAGGAAAAACTGAACGAGAGAATGTTGCGTGATGAGGAGTTGGAGCGGATGAGAAAATAAAAAAATATCCATTACATATGAGAAGACAGGAATACTCGTATCCTGTCTTTTTATTTTCATTTAATTATATATTAATTAGCACAATATATGTGAGTTTTTCATTCCTATAAGGACAAATTTCAGAAACGTATGTCTGGTAAATTATTGAGTCATCATAGTATGAACATATATCATTACTAAAAACAATGAAACAACTTCCATAAGATTGTGGTTGTAAAAATCGCCATTTAATAGCCCGTTTTTTTTGTAAAATTCGCCAATTAAAAAAATATGATTATCTTTGCATTATATTTTATAAGGTATGGAAACAGTAAATAGAATACTTCAAGAGAAGATTACAGCACGAATCGCGCCCAATAAAGCAGTACTGATTTTTGGTGCTCGCCGTGTTGGTAAAACGGTAATGATGCGTAAAATTGTGGACAACTATTCAGGTAGGACGATGATGCTCAACGGCGAAGACTACGACACATTAGCACTATTGGAGAATCGCTCAATAGCCAATTATCGGCATTTATTGGATGGTATTGATTTGCTGGCTATTGATGAGGCACAGAACATACCACAAATCGGTAGTATTCTGAAGTTGATAGTTGATGAAATACCGGGAATAAGTGTCTTGGCAAGTGGTTCTTCGTCATTCGATTTGCTGAATAAGACTGGTGAACCGTTGGTCGGCCGCAGTACGCAATTTCTCCTTACACCATTCTCGCAACGGGAAATCGCACAGACGGAAACGGCACTTGAAACCCGCCAGAACCTCGAAGCGCGCTTGATTTACGGTTCCTATCCCGAAGTAGTAATGATGGAGAACTATGAACGTAAAACAGACTACCTACGTGATATTGTCGGTGCATACCTGCTTAAAGATATCTTAGCAATTGACGGCTTAAAAAATTCGAGCAAGATGCGCGATCTACTGCGATTGATAGCTTTTCAGTTGGGCAGCGAAGTTTCTTACGAAGAGTTAGGTAAACAACTCGGCATGAGCAAGACGACCGTTGAAAAATACCTCGACCTATTGGAAAAGGTCTTCGTTATCTATCGTCTGGGGGCTTATTCGCGTAACCTACGCAAGGAGGTTACAAAAGCTGGCAAGTGGTACTTCTACGACAACGGCATTCGCAATGCCATTATCGGGGCTTTCTCACCGCTGGCCATTCGGCAGGATGTCGGTGCGCTGTGGGAGAACTACATCATCGGAGAGCGGCGCAAAGCGAACTTCAATGAGGGACTGCACAGGGAGTTCTATTTCTGGCGCACCTACGACAAACAGGAAATCGACCTGATTGAGGAGAGTGCCGACAGTCTTACCGCCTTGGAGTTCAAGTGGGGAAATAAAATGCCGGCCGCACCGAAAGCCTTCCAAGAAGCCTATCCCTATGCCGAGTTTCATGTGGTAAATCGGGAGAATTATTTGGAGTTCGTATAATCAATAAATTACGTATATGGAAACAAAACTACAATCCAAACAGCAATATCCGCGGTTTATCCAAAATAAACCGTGTGGTATTGACAAATTCGATGGAGGTTCGCAAGAAAGGTTGGCAAAAACTATTGCTCGCCATTTTTGTCAGAATGATTCATTGGATGAGGAATGTACTTTACCTCGAATTATCGGCATCGAAGGTATTTGGGGATCTGGAAAATCCAACGTGGTTAAAATGTTGGAACGTGAATTATCAGACGACTATTACTTTTTTGAGTATGACGCATGGGGACATCAAGAGGACTTGCAACGCCGCTCTATATTGGAATTGCTTACAAGCAAACTTATTGATGATGGTATCCTATCTGGAAATGCAACAATAAAAGTCAAAGGTGGAGGTACGAAAACCGTATCATGGTCTGAAAAGCTGAAATATTTATTAGCCCGTAAAACGGAGACCGTAACCGAAAAATATCCCCTTATCAGTAATGGTATGGTTGCGGCATTTTTGGTTGCAGTTTTAACTCCGATATTTACATTTATTGCGTATGCAGTAAAACCTACACCCACAACATGGTGGTTTTCTTTATTGTCTATTATCATAGCTGCACTGCCAGTTCTTATTGCATTGTGCGTTTGGAAATGGGCATATAGCAAAGATCATAAATATGGATGGAGTTATATGTTAGCTATTTATCAAGATAAAGTCGAAAAGGACGTTTGCTATGAGACTTTGAGCGAAGACGAACCAACGGTTTACGAGTTCAAAACATGGATGCAAGACATTTCTGATTTTATCAAGGAAAAAGGACAACGTAAATTAGTCCTTGTTTTTGACAACATGGATCGTCTCCCCGCTGAAAAAGTAAAAGAATTATGGTCTTCTATCCATACGTTCTTCGCCGATAGCGGTTTTGAAAATGTTTGGGCTGTTATTCCTTTCGATGAAACACATTTAGCTTGTGCATTCGGAGATGAGACCGACGAACAAACGAAACAACTGACCAAGTATTTTATCAATAAAACTTTCCCTATTGTTTATCGTGTTGCTCCTCCTGTTATTACCGACTATCGAAGTATATTCAACAAACTGTTTGTTGAAGCATTTGGAGAAACAGAAAATGAAGCGAAAGAAACTATAAATCGGATATTCAGATTGGTAAATCCTAATGCCAATGTTAGGGAAATTATATCATATATCAATGAGATGGTCGCTCTTAAACAAGAGTGGTGTAACGAAATTTTGATGATAAACATAGCATTGTTCTGTTTGAAGAAGACGGATATTCTGGCAAATCCAGTAGAACAAATATTGTCCGGCGACTATCTGAATGGCATTCAAACAATAATTAACAATGATCTGCAAACACAACGCGAAATTGCAGCTTTGGTATATGGTGTCGATGTTGAAGATGCTCGACAAATTCCATTGAAAAAATATATTGAAGGCTGCATCAACGGAGAAGAAGACCACGACATAAATCAATATGCAGAGACTAATAAACAATTTGACACTGTATTAGAAGAAGTTATACAATGTATGGACAATGCGCTTATCGATAAGATTATACATTGTTTGCATAAATTAACTCGAAAGAGCGATGTTATTCTGCGTGTATGGCAAAGAATAGCACAATTGAAATTAAAAGAATCCATAGAGAAGCAGGTGTTCCCTGTCGAATACCAAGAACTGCTGTTGCATTTAGACACGGAAAGCCAAAACCATGTGATTGCTCAATTATATAAGAAGATAGTTCGGTTCAATGACTTCAATGGCGGCGACTATTTCAAAACGTTAGATGCAATAGACAGGTTTATTGCGCAAAATAAGTTGGCGTGCGATTTTACGTCATTGATTGAAGCAAAAACAGTCAAGCCAAATACATTTATCGATTATATTCAAGCTGCAAATGCAACAGATGCTGCCTATCGGGATAACGCGACAACTAAAGCATATAAATATTATCAAGTAGCAACAAATTCGGAGGCGCTCGATAATTATTTGGCAAACTTACTACCCGATAATTTCGACCATGCAGATATTGTAAAAACGTTAAAAGATAATTCTACCTATACGTTTCCAACGCTTTTGCAAGCGATCACGAATTGCATTGATGAACAGAATGTAAATAAAGATAATATAGGGGCTATATTTACAACCTATCGTTTATTGGCATCTGACGAAGAAAGACCTTTACCTGTAACGTTAGATTCAACCTACATAAATCAGTTGCATTCTGAATTAGAAACTGATGGCCGAAACATTAAAGAGTCTGGATATTACGATTTAGTCGCCATGCAATTGGCACATGGTCATTCCGTTTCCTTAATAGAGGGTGGAGATATAAAATATGTTGCAGAACTCATGGACTATTATGTGGATCATGGAGACTTATTAGTAAATAGTGTGGGATGGAATATACCGCTATTAAATGAAACACTACAATACATGGTAAATCATAAACTTGGCTATAAATTATTGCTCTCAGACATATTGCCCCAATTTGAAGATATTAAGAACAGAATAGGTGTAACGGATGAGGTATTTATCGAGCATTTAGCAGAGTGGAATACCGATTTGGATAAGTATATCACTAAGAACAATATTAAAGATGTAATTCCTGACGCATCTTTTTACGATTTGACCACTAAAATAAGCAATGTCCTGACCGATCATATCAATAAAATAGCGTTCGAAGCGTTGTCTGAAATAAGTGTTGATACATTATACGCCCAAAGAACAGCACATACATCATATTATTGGTTTGTCGCAATAAAACATTTACTGGCTAAAATCAAATCCTTGCCAGATAACTTGACTGAATTTGGCAAAAAGATTCTGATGGATATTGCTTCTGGAACTCAAAGTTTGAATCCTTTCCCTAATTGTTTCAAGAATATAGTTGAAAGATTGGATAAACGAAAAATTAAATCGACAGTTACCGATATAAGAAATGATTTCTGCATCGGTAAAAAGACTATCAATGCAATAAAGTTTCAATTTTTCGAAACATGGCTTAGATCGCATGGTAATTTGAAAAGTCAAGCTGGAGACGTTATTGATAAAATAGTGAAACCTGTAATTTCCGATGGGGCATGCCGTTCATTGATTCTGCAAAACAAAGATTTTTATATGGATTTAATAAATACAGCAGGGGATGATGCTTATGAATTGAAAAAGAGTCTCCGAAACCTCATACAAAAAGATTCAGATCCGCAATTGGTTAAATTTGTCAATTCGATAGATTCAGTACCTGAGGTTGAAACCGCGTAAGTATTTGTCTAACAAGTCCGAATTTTACGATTTTACCCGTCAGAACTGAAGTGCCCCCCAAAAAAATTGTATCCAACTTTTGGGGGTCACTTCAAACTTCGATAGGGATAATTTTCAATTTTGGGGACTTGTTAGACAGTCTCATTATCTGGTAGCAGTTTACACAGCACCGGATCGTTTTTGATACGCTCCAGTTCCTCCTGCACAATCTGCTTCACCTCTTCCTTGATGCGCCGGTAGTTCGCCTGCACCGTTTCCTTCATGCGGTCGTTGCCGTCCTCGTCCGTGAAGTTTGTAATGACGGGAATTTTCTTGTAGGCACTTTCTTCCCGTTTCACCTTTTCGGCATCCACCACAATCTCGCAATGAAAAATCTTCTGCTCGATACGCTCGTTGAAGTTGTCGGATACAGAACCGACAAACATTCCCTGCGTAAGCCCGGAAATCTTACTCGGTGGAATGAGCGCGTCCATCTGCGTGTTGATGGAGGTGGAAACATCCTGCCGGTTGATGGAGATGGACTGCCGTTTCTGCAACACCTTACCGAACCGCTCGGAGAGCGTCTTGGCTGTTTCCCCCACCACCTGACCGGAGAAAATATTGCCGACAGTGTTCATCACCACTTTCGCCTCTTTGTCCCCGTAGTCACGCACTAACTGGCTGAAATCCTGAAAGCCCAGACACACGGCAACCTTGTTGCTTCGGGCGGTAGCTATAAGATTGTCCAACCCTTTGAAGTATATTGTGGGCAACTCGTCGATGATGACCGATGACTTCAGCATCCCCTTCTTGTTGATGAGCTTCACGATACGGGAATTATACAGACCGAGTGCCGCACCGTAGATATTCTGACGGTCGGGATTGTTACCCACGCAGAGGATTTTCGGCTCTTCGGGATTGTTGATGTCCAGCGTAAACTCGCTGTCTGACATCACCCAGTAGAGCTGCGGTGAAATCATCCTCGAAAGCGGGATTTTTGCCGACGCTATCTGACCCATGAGCTGCTCCGCAGCCCCTCCAAGCCACGCATCCATGAACGGCGAAAGGTAGTTCTCCAGCTCCGGATAAGAGGTCAGTATCGGAAATATATCCTCGTAACGGCGGTTCAGAAACTCGATAGCATGGGGAAACGTGCAAAACTTCCCGTTCTGATAGATTTTGAGATACCAGATAATACTGGCAAACAGAATGATAGGTGACTCCACGAAGAAGTCGCCCTGCTTTTGCACCCACGTTTTATTGAGGTTGAGCATTATTGTGTAGGCACTCTCATAGGCATCCGTAATATCTTCCATAAAATCCGGGTGAATGGGATTGCACCGATGAGAGCGTCGCGGGTCGTCGAAGTTGATCACATAGAACTTCGGCTTTACCTTGTAGCCGTCCGGGTGGTTCAGCAAATGGTTGTAGGCAATAGTAGATAGGTCGGGATACTTGAAATCGTAGATGTATTGACTAAAGCCCTTTTCAATCTGTTGCTTGATAAAATTGTTTACCACGGCATAGGACTTGCCGCTGCCCGGCGTACCCAACACGATGGACGCACGGAAGGGATTAACTACATTGATCCAACCGTTGTTCCAGCGTTTCCTGTAATAGAAACGTGTCGGCAGATTGACCGAATACTCGCTTTCGATAAGCCTCGTTTCCTGCATGAAACTCTCGTTCTCGTTGTTGAAAACATCCTCCATCAAATTGTGTTTCAACAGGCGGCTCATCCACAGACCACCCATCAACAGGCAGACATAGCCCGTTCCAATGGTAAGGACATACAGTCCCGTCACCGCTTCAAGCGGCAGCGGCAGGGGCAGCAACCACCAGTTCAGGAAAAACAGCACGAACCCGACGGCAAATGCTGTCCAGATTCTCCCCCAAGTGATTTTCTCACCCTTGACACCCTTCGTACCCAGACAGGACAAGGCAAGCAAAAGGACGGAAAACAGCTTCGTGTAGAGAATGGAATGGAACAGCCCCGCCGTGCGGTCGAAGTTCAGAAGGATTTTGTCCACCACGCCGATGTTCACGCCCCACAGCCGGATGGCTTCGTAGCAGAACCAGTACACGTTCATGACCACTAAAATAATACTCACGGCACGCAGAAAATCCATGATTTTCGCCAATGCCCTCAAATCGTCTTCTTGTTGTGACATACATTGATTTTTTAATTGTTGATACTCTGATTACATACCCAAGCCCTTGCGTTTTTTCTTCTTTTTGCGCTTCATCGCCCGGATGAAAGCCTCTTCCTCGGCATCTACCGCCGGACCTTCGGGAGTGAGCAAGCCCATACCGCCCGATATATCTTCACTGTCGTAGGCGGTCTGCCCGTGTGCCTTGTCCGCAGCATCCACAGGGATGGATAGCGGTATCGGCGGTTGTCCGGCGTATGGCAGGGTGAAGTGTTCCTGCAAGGCATTCGCCGAAAGCTCCTTACCCATGCGCGAACCGTTCAGCACGCATCCCGTGCGGTGGTCGATGAAGGTAGCCCCATAGATGCGCCCTTCCTCTGTGTAGCGCAGCACGGTATCTATGCCCTTCTCTTTGAGCCGGGAAATAAACCTGTCCTTGTCATAAGTGCCTTGCAGCACGGAAAGGACGGTGCGTTTCGTCATGTCTGCCAGTTTCCTGTCCTTGATTTCCGATTTGGAACGGACAAACTTCTTCTGCACGGCTTCATAGCCTGCGGACTTCCCGAAAAGCGAGGACTTGAACGGGTTGCCCACCTTGTTACCCTTGTCGTCCGTGACGGAATAGACCAGCCCGTGATACTCCCGTCCGCGCACGTTGCCCCTCGCTTCCTCCACCGTCATATTATATAAGGAAAGGAGCGCACGGTATTCGCCCATCGTCTGGAAACGGTACTGCCCATTCAGAGCCTTCACGGTGTTGCCTACCTGCTTCTTCACATCACCTGCCGATGCGGCCACCTTGCGCAACGGATTATCCAATCTCTGATTTTTACGTTCTGCCGGATGCAATCCGTACTTCTGTTCCAGTTCCCTGCGGATACGGTCGCTGCGGCGGTAGAGAAAATCCCGGTTGAGCCTTTTCCCGTTCTCGTCCACGTTGACCGTCACGATGTGCAGGTGGTGGCGGTCGATGTCCTCGTGCTTGAATACAAGATAAGGCTGGTTTCCGAAACCGAGTTTTTCCAGATACTCGCGGGCGATATTCTGCAACTCAATATCGGTCAGCACATCCTCCGGGTGCGGGTTGAGAGAGATATGCACCACCGGCTTCTCGATCTTCATCTGCGGTGGCAGGAAGGTGAGAAAACCCTCCATCGCCTTGCCTATGTCCACCGTTCCCGAACCGTCATTGTAGATGCGGTTGGTGGTGAGAAGCCGCCCCTGCGCCTCGTTAATCTTCTCCCCGTTGTAGGCAATCGCGCCGTACAACGAACTTCCTACACTGATTTTTGCGACCATTTTGCCTCCATTTCCCTTGAAAGTTCCACAATCTGACGGCTCAGTTTCACGAGTTCGACGGTGTGTTGCTCCAGCTTGTAGAGCAACGCCATCGCCTTTTTCTCTGAAAAATGCAACCTCAGTTCCTTCACAACTTGGTTGTAATTCGTACCCACGGCGCGGAACTGCGCATGAAAATCCGACAGCTTGGTGTAATAGTCCACCAGCGTCTTGTCCACCTTCAGCACCTTGAACGGCTGCCCGAAGAAGTGAGCCTTGAGGAAAACCGACCGTGCATAGACACCCGATTTTCCGAACATGGCGAGGAAACGGTTGTGTTCCTCCTCGTTGAAACGGACGGTGTAACGGTACACCGCCGGATCAAGTTTGGGATTTCTCCCTGCTTTGCTTTTCCTTTTCTCTTTCATATTACTTTGGATTTAGCGGATTGACGGCATAAGCCGCCGCTTCGGATTACAGCACCGCAGTTCTGAAAGGCTTCCCGACTTCGGAGGGAAAGCCCGCCCCCTGCAAGGGCAAGTGCTTTTCGTGGCTGCTCAAAATATTTTGAGCGGCTGAAAAGACATCTTGCTATGTTCAGGTGAACATAAAAATCCGTCAGGGGACGGATTGGGAAAATACCTTTCAGGACTCCGGGCCGCGCGTCATCGGCGAACCCTGCTGTCCGGGTGCAAAGTTACGCCCTTAAAGCGGTATCGGACAGATGCTTGACCCGGTCAATGACTGCCAACCGGCGCAACGTGCCGCCACTTGCCGGAGAAGTGATACAGGTTCCAAAATATACTTGTTTATTTGCAGCATGATTCAAGAAACGAACGATTTGAAGATATGATAAACGGAACATTCAAATACCCGGAAATCCGCTTCTTCGGATACTTGCCGAAACGGATACCCGAACCGTCGGAAACCCGGTTCTCCGACAATTCGGTGACGTATGGATTCAATGACTTCATGACGCAATGTCGTCAATCACCATTTGTCCGACGCACCGCTTCACCACAGAACCGGATACGCGACGACCCGCCTGCGTGTGTAGTCACGGAAGCGGATGGTGCGACAGCCAAATCCGTATGGAAACAGAAAAACAAATCATCAACAATTAAAATAAATGGAACTATGAGTAAGGAAATCTTCGTTGCATTCGCAACACAGAAAGGTGGCATCGGCAAATCCACTGTCACGGCACTTGCCGCCAGCTACCTGCACAACGTGAAAGGCTACAATGTCGCCGTCGTGGACTGCGACGACCCGCAGCACAGCATCCACGGGCTGCGCGAACACGAAATGGGGCTTATCGACAGCAGCACCTACTTCAAGGCTCTCGCTTGCGACCATTTCCGCCGGATCAAAAAGAACGCCTACACCATCGTCAAAAGCAATGCGGTGAACGCCCTCGACGATGCCGAGAGGATGATTGCCACTGAGGACGTGAAACCCGACGTGGTGTTCTTCGACATGCCCGGCACACTCCGAAGCAACGGCGTGATAAAGACGCTCTCGCAGATGGACTACATTTTCACTCCGCTGAGTGCCGACCGCTTTGTCGTGGAGAGTACCCTGAAATTCGTCACGATGTTCCGCGACAGGCTGATGACTACCGGACAGGCGAAAACAAAGGGGCTGCATCTGTTCTGGACGATGGTGGACGGCAGGGAGAGGAACGACTTGTACGGCATCTACGAGGAAGTGATAGCCGAAATGGGCTTTCCGGTACTTTCCACCCGCTTGCCCGACAGCAAGAAGTTCCGCCGTGACCTTTCGGAAGAGCGCAAGAGCGTTTTCCGCTCCACCATCTTCCCGATGGACACGGCACTGCTGAAAGGGAGTGGCATCCGGGAGTTTTCCGAAGAGATAAGCGACATCATCAGACCGCAGTGAGCATGGGCAGCAGGAAAGTGAACACGGAAGGCATCGACGAGGAACTGCTGTTAGCCTCCATCGGGCGGCGCACACAGGACGGGACACTGCGCCCCGCACAGGAAGTACCCGCAGCTGCACCGACCGAAGAGGACACCGCCGCACCGGAACCATCTCCTGTGCAACCCGTAACACGGGAAAAAGCGCAGAGGGAAAGTGGACGCCGGAAAAGGCAGGACGAGGACTACAACGAGCTATTCCTGCGCCGCAACGAGATAAAGACCCGCCAATGTGTCTATATCAGCCGTGACGTCCACGGCAAGATCCTCAGAATCGTGAACGACATCGCCGGAGGGGAAATCTCAGTAGGCGGATATGTGGATACCGTGCTGCGCCAGCATCTGGAACAGCACAAGGAGAGAATCAACGAACTGTACAAGAAACAACGTGAAGATCTGATTTGAAAATGGAAAAAGAAATGACACCGAATGAAAAAAGACCACAGCAAGACTGCGGAGGTATGTTTACCCAAGTGCAGGCGAGTGTGGAAATACTGTCGCCTGTCCCGGTAAGCGGCAAATGCAGTGAGAAGGACTATGAACGCCTGTTCATCCGCGACCCGGAAGTAAAGGCACGTGAGGGGAAGATGGCGTATGTGCGCCCGGAGTACCACGAGCGTATCATGCGTATCACCCGTGTAATCGGGCATGACCGGCTTACGCTGTCCGCTTACATCGACCATGTGCTGACGCACCACTTCAACCAGTGCGAAGATGCGATAAAGAGCCTTTATGCCCGAAATTACAATTCAGTATTCTAACCAAAAACGGAAGGATATGAATTACACAATCAGCATGACAGACATTCTGCTGGCGGTATCGGTCGGCTGCAACCTCTGGTTCCTGTTCCTGCTCCTTTACGAGCGCATCATGGACACGCGGATTGTCCGCTTCTTCAAGGGCATTGTCGGATTATGGCGGTCACTGGACGGGAATGAGGCTAAACGCATAGCGGCACACGAGGAAGTCCCTGCGGAAAAGGCGGACATCATCGGCAAGAGCCGTTTCAGGATGGCATCCACCCGGACAACCGCTGCCATACCGACGCAAGAAGCCGCCACTATTGAAAAAGGCATTGAGCTGTCGGAGGAAGAGGCTACTTTTGACGACGGAAAAACGGGAAACGCATCCCGCCCGGCACAAGTCCCGGAGGAAAAACTCGATGAGACCTTCACGAGCATACCGCCGGAGGAACTGGGATACGGGGACGACGAACCGGAAGAGGACGCCTCGGACACGCCACGGGCTTCGGGCAGCAGCTTTGACGAGATTGACGACGCCTGCAAGACCGCCAAAAACCCGGACGCGACACAGGCGGAACGTGAAAAGGCGGCTAAGGTGTTCACCGACATGGAGGGCACGGAGTTGTACGAGAAAATGATGGAAGGCTCTTCGGAGATAGGCATCCGCATCAAGGGGCTTATCGAGATTCGGCTGAAGAAATCTGAAAAGGAGTTCGTCGTGCCGGACAACATCGAGGAGTTCGACATTCGCAACTATGTATGACAACAATAAAAGAAATGAACATGAAAGAATGACATCAACCCACGCGGCGAGGAAACGCAAGGCGCATCCCCATCCGCAACGGACACGCCCACGTCCGTGGAAACAAACGGGCATCCACTAAAACCAAAGTAAAGTAACAGAGTATCAACCGCCCGACAAAGGACCATCCACCCTTTCGACGGCACAAACAAGAACAGTTTATGAACAAGAACATCGTAAGAAACAGAAAAGCAATCCTCTCTGCGGCACTCATCATCGCCGCTACCGCCTCCGCCTTCGCGCAGGGAAACGGCATCGCGGGCATCAACGAAGCCACCTCTATGGTGAGTTCTTATTTCGACCCCGGAACTAAACTGATATACGCCATCGGTGCAGTCGTCGGGCTTATCGGGGGCGTAAAAGTGTACGGCAAGTTTTCATCGGGCGACCCCGACACCAGCAAGACAGCCGCCTCGTGGTTCGGCGCGTGCATCTTCCTGATTGTTGCCGCCACCATCCTGCGCTCATTCTTCCTTTAATAAATAATGTATGGCTGAATACCCGGTAAACAAGGGTATCGGCCGTCCGGTAGAGTTCAAGGGCTTGAAGGCTCAGTACCTCTTCATCTTCTGCGGAGGTCTGCTGGCTCTCTTCGTCCTGTTCGTCATCCTCTACATGGTCGGCATCGACCAGTGGATATGTATCGGCTTCGGCGCGGCATCGTCCTCCCTCCTTGTATGGCAGACCTTCGCGCTGAACGCCCGGTACGGCGAACACGGGCTGATGAAATTAGGAGCGGCACGGAGCCATCCCCGATACCTTATCAACCGGCGGCGGATAACCCGTCTGTTCAAACGACAACGAAAGGAAGAAAGACAATGAGGAATACATCGAAAATGACAACACTGGAAAACAGGTTCCCACTTTTAGCGGTGGAGCATGGCTGCATCATCTCAAAGGACGCCGACATCACGGTGGCTTTCGAGGTGGAACTACCGGAACTTTACACCGTGACGGGTGCGGAGTACGAGGCGATACACAGTTGCTGGTGCAAGGCTATCAAGGTGCTGCCGGACTACTCCGTCGTCCACAAACAGGACTGGTTCATCAAGGAACGCTACAAACCGGAGCTTCAGAAGGACGACATGAGCTTTTTAAGCCGCTCTTTCGAGCGTCACTTCAACGAGCGTCCGTACCTGAAACACACCTGCTACCTCTACCTGACCAAGACAACAAAGGAGCGTAACCGGATGCAGAGCAATTTCAGCACGCTGTGCCGGGGACATATCATCCCGAAGGAGCTGGACAGGGAAACCACGACCAAGTTCTTGGAAGCCTGCGAACAGTTCGAGCGCATCATGAACGACAGCGGGCTTGTCAGGCTGCGCCGCCTCTCCACCGATGAGATTGTGGGTACTGAGGGAAAGACGGGACTTATTGAACGCTACTTCTCGCTCATGCCGGAAGGTGACACCACCTTGCAGGACATCGAGCTTTCGGCAAGGGAGATGCGCATCGGCGACAACCGCCTGTGTCTGCACACCCTCTCCGACGCGGAAGACCTGCCGGGCAAGGTGGCTACCGACACCCGTTACGAGAAGCTCTCCACCGACCGGAGTGACTGCCGACTGTCATTCGCCTCCCCGGTGGGGCTTCTGCTCTCCTGCAACCATATCTACAACCAGTATGTGCTGATAGACAACAGTGAGGAAACCTTGCAGAAGTTCGAGAAGTCCGCCCGTAACATGCAGTCGCTATCTCGCTATTCAAGGAGCAACAGCATCAACCGCGAGTGGATAGACCAATACCTGAACGAAGCCCATTCCTACGGACTGACCTCGGTACGGGCACACTTCAACGTCATGGCGTGGAGCGACGATGCGGAGGAACTGAAGCATATCAAGAACGACGTGGGCAGCCAGTTGGCAAGCATGGAATGCGTGCCGCGCCACAACACCATCGACTGCCCGACACTCTACTGGGCGGCGATACCCGGCAATGCGGCGGACTTCCCGGCGGAAGAGAGTTTCCACACCTTCATCGAACAGGCGGTGTGCCTGTTCACAGAGGAAACCAACTACCGCAGCTCGCTCTCGCCCTTCGGCATCAAGATGGTGGACAGGCTCACGGGAAAACCGCTGCACCTTGACATCTCCGACCTGCCCATGAAGCGAGGTATCACGACCAACCGCAACAAGTTCGTGCTGGGTCCTTCGGGCAGCGGCAAGTCTTTCTTCATGAACCACCTCGTGCGCCAATATTATGAGCAAGGCGCACATGTGGTATTGGTGGACACGGGAAACTCCTATCAGGGCTTGTGCGGCATGATCCGACGCAAGACAGGCGGAGCGGACGGTGTGTATTTCACCTACACGGAAGATAAGCCCATCAGCTTCAACCCGTTCTACACCGACGATTACATCTTCGACGTGGAGAAGAAGGACAGCATCAAGACCCTGTTGCTGACGCTCTGGAAGTCGGAGGACGACAAGGTGACAAAGACGGAGAGCGGCGAGCTGGGCAGTGCCGTGAGTGCCTATATTGAGCGCATCCAATCCGACCGTAGCATCGTGCCGTCGTTCAACACCTTCTACGAGTATATGCGTGACGACTACCGCAAGGAACTGGCACAGCGTGACATCAAGGTGGAGAAGTCCGACTTCAACATCGACAACATGCTCACCACCATGCGGCAGTATTACCGGGGCGGGCGTTACGATTTCCTGCTCAACTCCACGGAGAACATCGACCTGCTCGGCAAGCGGTTCATCGTCTTCGAGATAGATTCGATTAAAGAAAACCGCGAACTGTTCCCCGTCGTGACCATCATCATCATGGAAGCCTTCATCAACAAGATGCGGCGGCTGAAAGGCGTGCGGAAACAGCTTATCGTGGAAGAGGCTTGGAAGGCCCTCTCATCGGCGAACATGGCTGAATATCTGCGCTATATGTATAAGACGGTCAGAAAATATTACGGCGAGGCAATCGTGGTGACGCAGGAGGTGGACGACATCATTTCCTCTCCCGTGGTCAAGGAGAGCATCATTAACAACTCCGACTGCAAGATACTTCTCGACCAGCGCAAGTACATGAACAAGTTCGACCAGATTCAGGCGTTGCTCGGACTGACGGAGAAGGAGAAGTCGCAGATACTCTCCATCAACATGGCGAACAACCCTTCACGGCTCTACAAGGAGGTGTGGATAGGCTTGGGCGGCACGCAGTCGGCGGTCTATGCCACGGAGGTCAGCGCGGAAGAGTATCTGGCGTACACCACCGAGGAAACGGAAAAAGTGGAGGTTTACCGTCTGGCGGAGAAGCTGGGCGACGACATCGAAGCCGCCATCCGGCAGCTTGCCGAAAGGCGGAGAAACAAGGAATAACTAAAAAACAGAATGTATCAACCAAAAAAGAAAAACGCGTATGAATTTACCAAAAGTGAAAATGCTGCAAGTCAGCAAGTGCCTTATCGGATTGGCGGTCATGATGCTGCAATCCTGCGACGTGGCCGACAACCGCCGCGACATGCTGTGCGGGAACTGGGAGAGCGTGGAGGGAAAACCTGACGTGCTTATCTACAAGGAGGGCGAAGCCTACAAAGTGACGGTGTTCCGTCGTAGCGGTCTGCGCCGCAAGCTCAAGCCGGAAACCTATCTCTTGCAGGAGGAGAACGGCAACCTGTTCATGAACACCGGCTTCCGCATCGACGTGTCCTACAACGAGGCCACGGATGTGCTGACTTTCTCGCCAAACGGGGACTATGTGCGGGTGAAGCCGCAGCCGGGACATCCGACCGAAGAATAACAACCACTAAAATCCAAAGTAACATGAGAACAAGAATAACAATGATTATCTGCCTGTGCCTGCTTTTCGCGGGCAGGGCAAGCGCACAGTGGGTCGTAAGCGATCCGGGCAATCTAGCGCAGGGCATCATCAATGCCTCCAAAAACATCATCCATACCTCCAAGACCGCCACGAACATGGTGAGCAACTTTCAGGAGACGGTGAAAATCTATCAGCAGGGCAAGAAGTATTACGATGCCCTCAAATCGGTGAACAATCTGGTCAAGGACGCCCGCAAGGTGCAGCAGACCATCCTGATGGTGGGCGACATCACAGACATCTATGTGAACAGTTTCCAACGGATGCTCCGTGACGGGAATTTCAGACCCGAAGAGCTTTCCGCAATCGCTTTCGGCTACACGAAACTGCTGGAGGAAAGCAACGAAGTGTTGACGGAACTCAGGAACGTGGTGAACATCACCACGCTCTCCATGACCGACAAGGAGCGCATGGACGTGGTGGAACGCTGCCACTCGAAGATGAAGCGTTACCGCAACCTCGTGAGCTACTACACGAACAAGAACATCTCCGTGAGTTACCTGCGTGCGAAAAAGAAGAACGACCTCGACCGCATCATGGGGCTGTACGGGAACATGAACGAAAGATACTGGTAGCCTATGAAGTTCGACAACCTTCATCAGATTTTACGTTCACTTTATGAGCAGATGATGCCGCTGTGTGGGGACATGGCTGGTGTGGCGAAAGGCATCGCCGGGCTGGGTGCGCTGTTCTACGTCGCCTACCGGGTATGGCAGTCGCTGGCGAGAGCTGAACCGATAGACGTATTCCCGATGCTCCGTCCTTTTGCCATCGGTCTGTGCATCATGTTCTTCCCGACTGTGGTGCTGGGCACGATAAACAGCATCCTCTCACCCGTCGTACAGGGCACGGCAAAGATGCTGGAGGCGGAAACGCTGGACATGAACCGATACCGGGAGCAGAAGGACAAACTGGAATACGAGGCGATGGTACGCAACCCCGAAACCGCCTACCTCGTGTCCAACGAGGAATTTGACAAGCAACTGGAGGAACTCGGCTGGTCGCCCTCCGACATGGTGACGATGGCGGGAATGTATATCGACCGGGGAATGTACAACATGAAGAAGAGCATCCGCGACTTCTTCCGCGAGATACTCGAACTGCTGTTCCAAGCCGCCGCCCTCGTGATAGACACCGTCCGCACCTTCTTTCTCGTGGTGCTGGCGATTCTCGGTCCGATAGCCTTCGCCCTGTCGGTATGGGACGGTTTCCAAAACACGCTCACGCAGTGGATATGCCGCTATATACAGGTCTATCTGTGGCTACCGGTATCGGACATGTTCAGCACCATACTGGCGAAGATACAGGTTCTGATGCTGCAAAACGACATCGAGCGGATGCAGGCAGACCCGAACTTCTCGCTGGATTCGAGCGACGGGGTGTATATCGTATTCCTCTGCATCGGCATCATCGGCTACTTTACCATTCCCACCGTTGCGGGCTGGATTATCCAAGCCGGAGGCATGGGCGGTTACGGTCGCAACGTGAACCAGATGGCGGGACGAGCCGGAAGCATGGCGGGCAGCGTGGCGGGTGCAGCCGCAGGAAACGTGGTCGGACGTGCCGGGAAACTGCTGAAATAATCAACTGACAATTAAAAACGAATAAAAAACAATGGAATTTAAGTCACTCAAAAACATCGAATCATCGTTCAGGCAGATACGCCTGTTCGGTATCGTCTTCCTCTCGCTGTGCGCCGTGGTGACGGTGTGGAGCGTGTGGAACTCCTACCGTTTCGCAGAGAAGCAACGGGAGAAAATCTATGTGCTGGACAACGGCAAGAGCCTGATGCTCGCCTTGTCTCAGGATTTGTCGCAGAACCGCCCGGCGGAGGCACGGGAACATGTGCGCCGTTTCCACGAGATGTTCTTCACGCTATCACCTGAAAAAAGCGCGATTGAACACAACGTGAAACGTGCCTTGCTGCTGGCGGACAAGAGCGTGTACCACTATTATTCGGACTTCGCCGAGAAGGGGTACTACAACCGCATCATCGCCGGGAACATCAACCAAGTGCTGAAGGTGGACAGCGTGGTGTGCGACTTCAACGCCTATCCCTACCGTGCCGTGACCTACGCCACACAGAAAATCATCCGGCAGAGCAACGTCACCGAGCGCAGCCTCGTGACCACCTGCCGCCTGCTGAACGCATCGCGGTCGGATGACAACCCGAACGGTTTTACCATCGAGGGTTTCACCATCATTGAGAACAAGGATTTACAGACTATCAAACGGTAACAGGACATGAAAAGTATCAGAAAATCAATGTGGGGCATGTATTGGAAACTCCACGACAAACGGAAACGCTTGGCGGCAAGTCTCAAAGGGTATCTGGACGGCTTGCCGCCGGAAACACGCCGCCGCATCGTGCTGGGGATGTTCGCCGCCTTCGCGGTGCTTGCCCTTTACACCTTCGGCAGAGCCGTCTATGACATCGGCAGGAACGACGGCTCACATATGGAAACGGGACACGCCGGACGGGTGGAACTGCCGACCCCGGCGGAAACAGGCAATCACTTAACACCTTATTTATATGGAACAGACAAAGAATGAACCGACGAAAGAGAACAAAGCTGCTCCCGAAACGGGGAAACCGAAAAAGGAGCGCGAACCGCTGACAGAGGCGCAACGGCTGAAACGGCAGAAGATGATCGTGCTGCCCGCTATGGTGCTGGTGTTCATCGGGGCGATGTGGCTGATATTCGCCCCGTCCTCCGGCAAGGAGCAACCGCCGGGAACGGACGGATACAACACCGAGATGCCCGACGCTGACAAGGCGAACCGGCAGATTATCGGCGACAAGCTGAAAGCCTACGAGCATGGGGAGATGGAAGAGCGTCAGGAGAGCCGCAACCGTGCCATCGGGCAGCTGGGCGACATGTTCGACCGCGAGATAGCGGGAACGGAGAACGGAGTGGACTTCGACCTCGCCAATCCGGGCGGCAAGGAAGAAAGGGCAAAGCCAGCCACGCCGCAGACCATCCAGTCCTCCGCAGCCGCCTACCGTGACCTGAACGCCACGCTCGGAAACTTCTACGACCAGCCGAAAAACGACAATGCGGAGATGGACGAATTGTTGGAGCGCATCGCATCGCTGGAGTCGGAACTGGAAAGCGAGAGGGGCAAGGCTTCCTCTATGGACGAGCAGGTGGCTCTTATGGAGAAGTCCTACGAGCTGGCGGCAAAGTACATGGGCGGTCAGAACGGAGGACAGCCATCGGCGGAACAGAGGGCAGAGCCAACTACCGTGCAGAAAGGGAAGAAGAACAAGGCAATGCCTATCAGACAGGTGGAGCATCAAGTAGTTTCTTCACTCTCACAGCCTATGAGTAACGCGGAGTTTGTCGCCGCCTTATCGCAGGAACGCAACCGGGGTTTCAACACGGCTGTCGGCACGGCGGAGGTATTGGACAGGAACACCATACCGGCGTGCGTGCATGGGGCGCAGAGCGTGACGGACGGGCAGACGGTAAGGCTGCGCCTGCTGGAGCCTATGGCGGTGGCAGGCAGGACAATACCCCGGGGTGCGGTGGTGGTCGGCACGGGCAAGATACAGGGTGAGCGGCTCGACATCGAGATTACCTCGCTGGAATACGACGGCACGATTATCCCCGTGGAGCTTGCGGTCTATGACACGGACGGACAGCCCGGCATCTTCATCCCGAACTCGATGGAGATGAACGCCGTCCGGGAGGTCGCCGCCAACATGGGCGGCTCGCTGGGAAGCAGCATCAACATCTCCACCAATGCCGGGGCGCAGCTCGCCTCCGACTTGGGCAAGGGGCTGATACAAGGCACGAGCCAGTATATCGCCAAGAAGATGCGAACCGTCAAAGTGCATCTGAAAGCCGGGTACAGGGTCATGCTCTATCAGGAAAAGGACTGAAAACAACAATCAATCAAAAAAACATTTACCACTAAAATCCAAAAGTAATGAGAAAAGTAATCATCATGTTTGCCCTCGCTATGGGCATCGCAACTGCCAACGCGCAGGAGAATGTAACCGTTGAAACGACCAACGGAAGTAATGAACAGCCGACCTTGACGAAGGAGGTCTATCCGCAGAAGGAGGCGGACGGCGACCTGTATCACGGTCTGTCGCGCAAGCTGACCTTCGACCGCATGATACCGCCGCACGGTCTGGAAGTGACCTACGACAAGACCGTCCACGTCATTTTTCCGGCGGAGGTGCGCTATGTCGATTTAGGCTCGCCCGACCTGATTGCCGGGAAAGCCGACGGAGCGGAGAACGTCATCCGTGTGAAGGCTACGGTACGGAATTTCCCCAACGAAACCAACATGTCCGTCATCACGGAGGACGGCAGTTTCTACACCTTCAACGTGAAGTACGCCGCCGAACCGCTGTTGCTCAACGTGGAGATGTGCGACTTCATCCATGACGGCAGCACGGTGAACCGCCCGAACAACGCGCAGGAAATCTATCTGAAAGAGCTGGGCAGCGAAAGCCCGATGCTGGTGCGCCTTATCATGAAGTCCATCCACAAACAGAACAAGCGCGAGGTGAAGCATATCGGCTGCAAGCGTTTCGGCATCCAATACCTGTTGAAAGGCATCTACACGCACAACGGCTTGCTTTATTTCCACACGGAGATAAAGAACCAGAGCAACGTGCCTTTCGATGTGGACTACATCACTTGGAAAATCGTGGACAAGAAGGTGGCGAAGCGTACCGCCGTGCAGGAGCAGATTATCCTGCCGCTCCGCGCGCAGAACTACGCCACACTCGTGCCGGGCAAAAAGAGCGAGCGCACGGTCTTCACGATGGCGAAGTTCACCATCCCCGATGACAAGTGCCTCGTGGTGGAATTGAACGAGAAGAACGGCGGCCGTCACCAGTCCTTCGTGATTGAGAACGAGGATTTGGTACGCGCGGGTACCATCAACGAACTTCAAGTACGCTGACCATGAGAAAGTACATCGCAATAATCATCGCGTCGCTTGCCCTTTTTACAGGGCAGGCGCACGCCCAGCGGTGTCTGCCGAAGATGCAGGGCATCGAGGTGAGGGCGGACATGGCGGACGGCTTCAATCTCGGCGGCAAGGACGGCGGGTACAGCTTCGGGGCGGCTCTCTCCACCTACACGAAGAAGGGGAACAAGTGGGTGTTCGGTGGCGAATACCTGTTGAAGAACAATCCCTACAAGGACACCAAGATACCCGTGGCGCAGTTCACGGCGGAGGGCGGCTATTACTTCAAGATACTGTCGGACGCCCGAAAGATTGTTTTCGTCTATGCCGGGGCTTCGGCTCTCGCCGGATATGAGGCGGTAAATTGGGGGAAGAAGGTGCTGCATGACGGCTCCACGCTGCACGACCGGGACGCCTTCATCTACGGCGGTGCGCTGACGCTCGATGTGGAGTGTTACGTGGCAGACCGTATCGCCCTGCTTGCCAACCTGCGGGAGCGTTGCCTTTGGGGTGGCGACACACGGAAGTTCCACACGCAGTTCGGGGTCGGTATCAAGTTCATCATCAACTGACACGGGCATGGAAAGGACGGAAATAGATGCTGTCAGAAGGATGCCGCTTGCGGATTTTCTCGCACGGCTGGGGCATGAGCCTGTCAGAAGGAGCGGTAACGAGCTGTGGTATATCGCCCCGTACAGGGGCGAGCGCACATCCTCTTTCCGTGTGAACGTGGCGAAACAGCTCTGGTACGACTTCGGTTTGGGCAAGGGCGGCGACATCTTCACGCTTGCCGGGGAGTTTCTGCAAAGCGATGACTTCATGAAGCAAGCGAAGTTCATAGCGGAAGCCGCCAATATGACGGTTGCCGGATGGGAAAAGCCCGTCTATCTCTCGAAGCCGACCGAATCCGTTTTTGAGGATGTGGAGGTCGCTCCGCTGCTCCGCTCACTGCTGACGGAGTATTTAGAGGAACGGGGCATCCCTTACGCCATCGCATCCCGTCACTGCTGCCGCTTGAACTACGGTGTGCGTGGGAAACGGTATTTTGCCGTTGGCTTTCCGAACATGGCAGGTGGCTATGAAGTCAGAAGCCGATATTTCAAGGGTTGCATACCTCCGAAGTCTGTATCACTGGTAAAGGCGAATGACATCCCGGCTGACGAGTGCCTCGTGTTCGAGGGCTTCATGGACTTTCTCTCTGCCGTGACGCTTGGTGTAACCGGTAACGCTGACTGTCTTGTGCTGAACTCAGTCGCCAACGTGGAGAAGGCGGCGGGATTGCTGGACGGATACGGGCGCATCGGCTGCTTCCTCGACCGTGACGAAGCCGGACGGCGGACGCTTGCCGCACTTACCATGCGATACGGGGAACGTGTCACCGACCGTTCCTCCCTCTATGACGGTTGCAAGGACTTGAACGAGTACCTGCAACTGACAACGAAAAAACAGAAAAACAACCATCTAAAAATCGAAGAACAATGAACATACTGAACAACAGAAACAAGAGAACATCAATATTCAAGGCAGTGGCGTTATGCCTGATAGCCGCCATGTCATTCACCCTCGTGTCATGTGACGATGACATGGACATCCAGCAGTCCTATCCCTTCACGGTGGAGGTCATGCCCGTGCCGAACAAGGTAGTAAAGGGGCAGACAGTGGAAATCCGCTGTGAACTGAAAAAGGAGGGCGACTTTTCGGGTACGCTCTATACCATCCGCTATTTCCAGTTCGAGGGGGAAGGCTCGCTCAAAATGGATAACGGCATCACCTTCCTGCCTAACGACCGCTACCTGCTGGAGAACGAAAAATTCCGCCTGTACTACACGGCGGCGGGTGATGAGGCGCATAATTTCATCGTGGTGGTGGAGGATAACTTTAGCAACTCCTACGAACTGGAATTTGACTTCAACAACAGGAATGTAAAGGACGACGATCTTACCATCGTTCCCATCGGCAACTTCAGCCCCTTGTTGAAATGATGCGTGTATTCATGACAATGCTCTGTTCACTTCTGACGGTCTGTTCTGTGTCCGCGCAGATCAGCCGCCAAGAGGGAACGGACGGGCAGGCGGCAATCTACCGACTGCCGCTTATGGAACGTGCTTTTTTATGCTGCCGCTACTTTGAAGGCTGGCACTCAGAAAAACACTACCCATACGTCGGTTGGGGTCACAAACTTTTGCCAAACGAGAAGTATTCGGCACGAACCATGACAAAACGGGATGCGGATGAACTTTTGCGGAAAGACCTGCGCAAATTTGTCGCCATGTTCCGTAAATTCGGGGTTGATTCGATTTTGCTTGGCACGTTAGCTTACAATGTGGGACCGGCGAAGCTGTTAGGCAGCAAAACAATCCCCAAAAGCACCTTAATCAAGAAGCTGGAAGCTGGTGACAGGAACATCTACCGTGAGTATATAGCCTTCTGCAACTACAAAGGAAAACGCCACGCCATGCTGCTCAAACGGAGAAAGGCGGAGTTTGCGCTGTTGTATATCCCATAAAAGGACTGACAAAACTGGCAAAAGACGTGCCATATTTAACTTGGCACGTCTTTTGCTCTATCACTTGATAGATTATCGTAGGATTTTCTCGTTAATTGACATCGTTGAGCCATTTTTGCCTATCGGTTTCCAAATAACACTTCAAGTTGTAAGTGTTGTGAGAGCAATACAAAACATAGTTATTAACCATAAAAAGTATAGCGAAATTATGAAGAAAGTATTTAGGAAAATTCAGAAAGGAACAACAAAAATGATTGAACGTATCAAATCGTTGGGGGAAATGGAGACGAAGCAGAAATGTGTAGTTCAACGGTTCGAGATTATCATTCCCCTCCACCAAAAAATAACGACCCAATATATAGCCTCCGCAAGTTTTACTTGCGGATTTTTTAGTTATCGCAGATTGGACAAAGGTTTCTTTGCTACTTTCTTTGTCCGCCATCATGCTCACTGAAAGAAAGTAGGGCGGCTTTCGCCGCCCCGCCACTCAAAAGCGTGTGTAAAGTCCTGTCACCATCGTGAACATTTCTTCCAGCATATCAAAATAAACTCCCTCGTGTACGGCAATGTCTTTCGTCCTGCACTCGAATGTCTTTTTGCTGAATGTCTTGCGGTAAAAGCGCATATTGTAGAGGTCTGCCCCTGCATCATAGATGATGTCAAGGCGGTTTGCGCTTGTCTTGTTCCTTGCAAGGCTCATCCGTAAGCCGTTGCCCATATCTATGAAATCACGGCTACCTGTCATGGCGGTGAAGCGTTTTCCGCCTATCTGCTGTAATATCGTCTTGGCTATCATATCTTTTGTTTTTAGGGTTTTAAGTATTGGCGGTGCGGACACCGCCATCCCGTTCAAAATTCTCGCATTTCGGAAATGGGGGTCTGCCGTTGTAGCCACTCTTTCACACATTCCATATTGTACTCGCTCGTGATGACTGCCGTATGGCTGTCGGTGGCGGTGAAACGTGTGCTTTCGTAATCATCTATCCACCCCTTGAGGGTGTCCGTTCCCCACGCTCCGGCATCGTCAAAGATACCGTCCAATGCCGTGATAGGTTCGCTGAACTTGACTATCAGCGTTTGATAGGTCGTGTTCATAGTCTGTCCTCCTTTCCCTTCTTTGCGTTCAGCCACTTGTCCCGTGCGGCTCGGCACTCGTCCAACGTGGGTTTGACACAAGAGAACAATTCTCTGTCTATGGGGTGGCGGTAGTCGTACTGCACAAGTGTCCGCCTGCGTCTTCCGATACCCGATTGGAAACGCTCGTATTTCTCCGTACCTGCTTCCGCGCAGGTGCTTACTCCGTTGATGGTCATTCGTGTTGTCATAATGTTGCTTTTTAGATGGTTAAAAATGTACTGACAGAACTCTGTTCTTCATCACCATTTCGGGGTTGCTTGTGTAGCGTTGGTGCAGGTAGAAATGGTGTGAGCCGAAGCCGTAAAGGAAAAACTTGTCAAGTTCGTGCTTCTCGGCAAACTCCTTTACGCTCTTTCTCAATTCCCCCTCACTCGTTGTGAGAGTGAGGAGGTTCACAAATTCAAGGAACATCGTGGGGATTGCATCATCCCACACACAAATCATACTTTCAATTCTTACTTCCATATCAATGTTGTTTTAGGGGTTATGCTATGCCGCTTTCATCCGCTCACGGATAAGGTTGGCGTTCTTGTTCACAAGGTCTATGATGCGCTCGTGATATTCGGTGTCCTGGTTGTGCTTGCCGTGGCACTGCACCACTTCGAGGGTTCGCAAGTCCACCTCTACGGTTTCAATAATCTCATCGCCAATCCTTGCCGATAGTATGAGGGTGTCGGCTTTCTTGTAGTATCCACTGCCAAACACGCAGATGCCCTGCGTCTTGCCCTCGTTGTAATACTCGTCTATGCTTTCAAGCACCTTGACGATTATTTCCTCGTCCGTGATTACCAAGCCGAAGAATTTGGATTTGTTGGCGATGAAATCCTCCGCATCTTTCTTTCGTTGGAGTTGTCGCTGTTGCTCACGCTCACGCCTTTCAATCTCCCAACGGCGTTGCTCTGCGGCTCTTTCCTTCTCGTGTATGGCTTCAATTTTTCGGGTTGCGTTGTCGTGTGCCGCCATGAAATCTTCGGGACAGATGTTCTTCGGGTTACGGAGGTCTTGACCGAGTTTTTTGAGCATACGCAGATAGTCGCACCACATTGAGAGGTTGTCTATCTGATACTTGTGACGCTTGGCAATCAGATATGATGCCCAACATTCATCGGCAGTACGGGTATTGAAAAGAAAGTGTTTCATGACCTCAATCTCACCGCCTTTCATAAGGGTTTCAATTCTTGGGTCTGAAAGCAAGGCTTTGAAAAGACGCACGGGGGAGATGCCGTGGAAATCGCCCTTGAAGCCGTTACGTCTGAGTTGGGGCAATATCCTCATCTTTGGATATGCACAGCTTCTTGCCACCACATCATCGTATAGGCTGTTGTGCGGTCTTACCTCCATATCGCTGCCTAATGCCCACACATCGCAATAGCAGAAAAGGAAGCCACGGAGCAACGCCATGTCCGTAACCTTGCCGTCGGGTGAAATCCAACGCTGCACGACCTCGTGGCAGTAGAAACGCATCGGTTCGCCTTTCCTGCTCTCGCATCTGACCTGCGCCACGCGGATTACCTGATACCCTTTGCAGGTGGTTATCACGCTGAAATTCTGCGTTTCCTTGTAGATGCGTCTGCGTGTGTCCTGCACTTTGAGTTCGGCATGGCATTTGGGGCAGGTGCAGCCTTCAAGGGTGTCGCATAGTCCGCTGTCGCTGTGCCACTCGTGACCGCAGTCGGAACAGGTGATGTTCCCTTTCTTGGTGCGGTAGCCGATATGCTCAACGCAGTGGCGGTATGCCCAATCTATTTGTGTCGCTGATATGGGGCGAAGGTTGGCGGAAAGTCTTGCCACCTCTTTCTGTATCTTGGTCTTCGGTTTCATAAGCCTAAATCAAATAATGAGGGTTGGGGTTGGTTTTCTTTTCTCGCTGACGGTCTGTGGCGGTTCTGCAACTTGCGGAGTTCCTCCTCTTGGTATTTGCGGACAGCGTTCTGACGTGCCTCCGCCTTTTCCTCTGCCGTGAGTTTCACAACGTGGTTCACAACCACTTGGCAGTCCATCGGTTTGCCCACCTCTATCTCGTTTTCCTCATAGTAGTGGATGGCTTGCCCGAATATCTCTCCGTCCGTGAAACCGTTGCAACCGCTTTTCTGCACATAGTTCAGAATGTGGGTCACGCACTCGTCCATGTTCTTGGCAGGGTTGCGGTACTTCTTTGCAAATAGCGCATCTTCCTCCGCACGCTGTTCCAAGTACATATATATCGTTCTCTTGAAATGGTCTGTTCCTTTCATATCGCTGTCATTTTTAGATTATCTGTTTCAGTATCTCTCTCCAATAGGTCGGCTCTACCTCGCTGAGAAGGAAGTCCATGAAATCCCTCCGTGCGTCCTTGTTCAGTTCGTGGTACAATCTTCGGAAAGTTTCAAAATTGCCGTTGATGTACGTTTCCACCATATACACGAAGATGTTGTCCACCTCGTAATATCTGCACTGCTGCGCTGCCGTCTTGCTGTTTCTCTTTGCCATGTCGGTAAGGGTTAAAGGGTGAATAACCAAAGGATGAAGCCGAAGAAGGCAATGGTGGAAAGGATAGCCACGATTACACCTATCGCCACTCGGAACACTCCGTTTACAATCTCTCTGATGATGCCCCAAAGGATGCCGAACACCCCGAAGGCGGTGCGCATCATCAAGCCGCATATCGCCAACCCGATGTGTTGCGCCATTTGTCTGAAATTTGCCGTTGCCGTCATATCTTCGCTGTTTTTGATTTTTTTGTTTTTAATGCGGATTCAAGAGCTGAGGGAGTTGAGTTTCAAACTATCTTATCTGCCTCTCGTTTATCCGACATTTTTTTTATGCGTCTTTCTGTCGCATCGGTCGTTTTCGTTTCGGGTGCTTGAAAAGGTAGGGATTAGGGAATGCAAGGTTTTTCGGTCAAAATACTACCCGCAGGGCTGGAGATTTTTACCGAAAACAGGAGGCTTGACCTTGCTTTCCCGTCCAATCCCGGAATTACCTTTGCGCCCAGAACGAAAATGACTGACTGATGCGGCTTACTGAAAGGCGCAAAATGGAGGTAAACGAAAACAGAGGCAGATTGTGTAGAAAAAAACTTCAGGGGAAAATCCGTAAAAAAAAGAATCACCAAAAGGAAAAAGACATCACCGGAAGCGTGAAAAGGGCAAACCACAACAAAGGAAGTATGATTGTTTCCGATCCGACGGAACTTGTTCAGCCGGGTGGCAACAATCATTCTTCCCGGTTTGTCCGGCTGTGTGTGGGCGCCTGTTTCATTCATGGGGCAGGCTGACACACTCTGCATTCACTTTCCGCTTCCGGCAAAAGAGACAGCGAAAAAAGAAAAATCATTTGAAAACCCGTAAAAGCACCTCTTGGCATAGGCGCAAAAGAAAGGGGCATTGCTTCATCTGTCTAAACATCGTTTAGGCGTGAGGCAATGCCCTTTTCTCCAGCTATGCGGTAGTCGGCACACGTTTGTTCCAAACTCGTTTTGGGCAATGGTGTGCCGACGGACAATACCGCTTTTACGGAAAATTCTTATGAATGAGGGGATAAAAAACGGGAGTTTATATCAAAATCTCGAATTAAATAGCTACTTTTGCATACGAAGAGTTCTTTGAAGGTTACGCAACGCGCAGAAGGATAATGCAGTAGATAACTAACTAAATCGTAACCTATTACTATCAAGAGCAATTAACCTACGCTCATTTCCAATAAATTACACTCTTTTCGTAACTTCTGAATACAAAGATGGCGTTATTTCACCCATACTTTTCTTCTTGATCCAATTGAGCGTCAAAAGTAGTAAGCGATTTTAAAAAGAAAAGGTCTTCAAAAATGAAGACCTTCTTTGGTGATTCGCTTGGGGTTCGAACCCAAGACCCCAACATTAAAAGTGTTGTGCTCTACCAGCTGAGCTAGCGAATCGAACCTTTTTGCCGTTAAGCGAGTGCAAAGGTATGTATTTATATTATTTCCACCAAATTATTTGGATTGTTTTTTAGGATATAAGTTTTATGATACTCTGTAGAACCATTCTGTATGCATCGTCCGATAGTGCGCGGCGGGGTAGGGCGTTTCCGCAGATTATAATCCGGCGGGCCGTTTGACCGTAGCGTATTCCTTTTGTTTTTTTAAGAAATGCGGCGAGGCGTCTGTGGGAAAAATAAATCACCGGACACTTCGCTAAGAGGTGTCCGGTGATGGATGGCGGTCTTGTCGTACCGTGTTATTTCAGACCGAGTTTCTTGGCGATTTTGGCGGGGATGGCGCTCTTGTGGATGAGGATGTTCATCGTCTTGTAGGCTACATAGGCCTTGGAGGCGTAGAACATGCCGTTGTACTTGCCGTAGTTGCCCCACGAGTTCTTCACCATGAAGTAGCCATTGCCCTTGTCGTCCTTGGCCAGGCCGTAGATGACCATGCCGTGGTCGTCGGTCGTTTCCCAGTTGTCGTAGCCTTCCTGGCGCATTTCCTGGGTGATGGTGAGTTCGCCGTCGTTGGTCTTGATGATGGCGCCGTTGCGCTCGTTCGTGCCGGTCCAGCGGGCGGCGTCGGAACCGGTCATGTCGGTGTTCTTCACGTTGGCGGGCACCTTGGCTATGCCGTCGCGGCCGAAGCCCTTCTCGCTGACGTCAGCGCCCCATGCGAAGGTATAGCCGTTCTTGACGGAGCTTTCGCACACTTCCATGAACTCGTCGAGCGGCAGGTTGTAGCTTTCGGCCCAGCGCCAGTTGTCCTGTATTTCGAGGATGAACTTGGAGTAGAAGGGATGGTGCGTGTAGCTGGTGAGCGACACGTAGTCGTCGGGGTTGAGGCCGAGGGCTTTCACGTAGGTGTGGGGCGTGTAGCTCTTGCCGTCGACGGTGAACTTCTCGGGCAGTTCGCCGAAGTAGTTTTTGTAGATGTTGGAGAGGTCGTCCTTCCACACGAGCGATATCTTGCGCTGTTTGCCTTTGGCGATGGCGGACACGTAGGCGGAGGCTACGGCGTCGAGCTGGTTGAAGTTGTAGAGGGAGTCGCCGTAGAGGTGTCCCTTGGTGGGCATGGCCTCCTGCGGAACGATGCCGTAGTGCTTGAGGCAGTAGATGGCGTCGTAGAAGGAGCCGCCCTGCGAGAAGCTGACATCACCGTGGGTGCGTACGGCGCGGTCGGCGCGGTCCATGTAGGTATGATACACGAGGAACGACTCGCTGAGGTCGTGCTGGCCCTTGCCCATGCGCAGGAGTTCGGCCTCGAGGAAACCGAGCGAGGAGAAGGCCCAGCATGTTCCGCTCTGGTTCTGGTCCTTGATGCTGGTGATGGGGTTTTCCTTTACAGTGGTGAACTTTACGGTGTCGTTCTTGGCCGCAGCGTTGTCCTGGGCCGTCATCGAAGCCGGCAGCAGGCAGAGAGCCGCTACGAGCATACAGATTTTTTTCATTGTTTTTATTGGTTTGGTTAATGTTGTCGTTTTGAAGCGTTGCGCGCTTATCCGCGGTTTTCGGCGAGGTAGGCCTCCACCTCCTCCGCCTTGTAGGGGATGCGCTGTTCGCCGAGGAAGCGGCAGCCTGTGGCGGTGATGAGCACATCGTCCTCGATGCGCACGCCGCCGAAGTCCTTGAATTTCTCTATCTCGTCGAAGTTGAGGAATTCCGCGTTGGTTCCCTGGCTGTGCCACAGGTCGATGAGGTCGGGGATGAAGTAGATGCCCGGTTCGTCGGTCACCACGAAACCCTCCTCCAGTCGGCGGGCAAAGCGCAGCGAGGCCGTGCCGAACTGCGACGAGGGGCGTGTTTCCTCGTCGTATCCCACGTAGGTCTGCCCGAGTCCCTCCATGTCGTGCACATCCATGCCCATCATGTGGCCCAGTCCGTGGGGCAGGAAGAGGGCGTGGGCGCCGGCGCGGACGGCTTCCTCGGTATCGCCCTTCATGAGTCCGAGCGCCTTGAGCCGGTCGGTCATGAGACGGCATACATCCATGTGCACATCCCACCAGCGCACGCCCGGCCGGGCGTGTGTCAGGGCGAGGTCGTGGCAGTCGACGACGATGTCGTATATGTCCCGTTGGCGCTGTGTGTAGCGGCCGTCCACCGGCGTGGTGCGCGTATGGTCCGAACAATAGTGCTCGCGCGTCTCGGCACCGGCGTCGCAGAGCAGGAGCCGTCCGGCCTCGAGCGGGCGGGGCGAGGGATATCCGTGGAGTATTTCGCCGTGCATCGACACGATGCTCTGAAACGAGGTGATCGAGCCCAGTGAGGCCGCTATGCCGTCGAGCACGCCGCCGATGTACTGCTCCGTCACGCCCGGACGGCACAGGCGCATGGCCGCCGTGTGCATTTCGTAGCCGATGGCGCTGGCGCGCTCCAGTTCGGCCACCTCTTCGGCGCTCTTCGCGGAGCGCAGTTTCACCACGGCGCGTATGAGTTCCTCCGAAGCCTCGGCGCGCTGCCGGGCGGGATGTATGCCCGTAAGGCCCATGAGGCGTATCATCGTGTCGTGGCGGTAGGGCGGCAGGAAGTGCACCTTGCGTCCGCCTTTACGGGCGGCGTCGACGCAGGCCTGCAGGTCGGCGTCGGGAGCGCTGCGGTGCACGCCGCTCTCGCGGGCCATCTCGGCCACGGAAGTCACGGAGCCGTACCAGACGATGTCGTCGATGTCTATCTCGTTGCCGAAGAGGATCTCCTCGCCGCTGTCGGCGTCGATCACGCCGGTGAGTCCGTCGCGGTGTTGTCCGAAGAAGTAGAGGAACGTGCTGTCCTGCCTGAACCGATAGGTGTTGGCAGGATAGTTCATGGGGCTGTCATTGTTGCCGGGCAGCACGATGAGCCCGTGGCCTACGAGCCGGCGCAGTTCGTCTCTCCGCGCCTTGTATGTCTCTTTTGAAAAAAGCATGATGAATACATTTTCAGTTCCGCCCCTATGCCGATGTGCCGGCCGAAAGGGCCTGCCGTGGCAGACCGTAACGTACCGGCAAAAAGGTGAAAAGGTGCGGAATGTTCTTAAATTTCCTTTTTGTTTGCGCAAATATACTTATTTTCTTTCGGAAACTAAGTTATTTGTAAGTCTTTTAAACTTTTTAAGGCCGCCTTCCCGTTGTGCGGGACTGTTTTTTTATCTCAAACGTTACCAGCAGTCCTTTGTGGTCGGTCGGCCATACTCCTTCGGGCAGCAGGAATTTGTCTTTCGAGGTCTCTTTGACGCGCTGGCTTTTGAGGATGCTGCCTTGCGGGCCGAAGATGACGGCATCCTTCAGTTTGACGGCGGGGTGGGGATAATAGAATATGTAGTCGATGCGGTCGCGCTCGTCCGATTTCGGGGCCCACGTGAGTTTTTCCACCTTGATGAGCGGATTGTCGGCGGGGAAGGTGAATCCCGGATAATCCAGTACATTGGGGTGGACGGTGCGGTAGGTGTCGACGAAGCCGCTGTTGTCCAGCAGGAGGGTGACGGTCCAGGGGATAATCATCCCGTTGTGGTCGAAGAGGTCTTTTGTCTCGCGCGTCCAGTCCAGGTGGGAAGGTTCGTTGAAGTCTCCGCCCAGAATGACAATGGTGCCTTCTTCAATGTCGCGGCGGGCGGCGGCGATGAAGTCGCGGATGGCGTCGTCGCGCTGGGAGGCGTCGTTTATTTCAAGCACTTCACGCACGGTCTGCGGAACGGGTATCTCCTCCCAGGTGGACCCGTCGTAGCCGCGTACGTTGTAGTAGGCGTCGCTCAGGTAGTCCAGGTGCGCCGTGTAGACGGCTATCTTGTGTCCGTGGATGTGGCTCGTCAGTTTGTAGATGCTGCCGTGATCGTTCTTTTCGGGGAATACGGTCAGCGAGTCGGTGATGGGGTGGCGGCTCAGCAGCCCCGTGTCGTAACTGTAGAAGGAGTAGTAGGTCTCGCCCTTCTCCTTGAGCGACTGAACGATACGGTCGCAGAAACGGGTGTCGTGATAGTTTCTGACTTCGCTGAAAGTTACGAAATCGGGTTTCAGACGTGCAATCTCGTTAACGATGGCGTCATAGCCTTGGGGCACCATCGTTCCTTCTTGCCAGATGTTCCATTGCAGAACGGTAAACTTGTTGCTCTTTTGAGCTTTCCCTAACAGAAATGCCGTGAGAAACAGGCACAATAGAATCAGTTTTCTCATGATTGATAGATTCAGAAAATAGTTTTTCGAGGATAAAGGTAATGTTTTGTCCGGCAAAAGCCATTCTTTTGGATGTTAATCTTTATAAATCCGATGCGGACGCAAGTTTCCTTCCCGGGCCTTGCCCGTATGCCCATTACCTGTCCCGGCATATATTTTTGAGATACACCATTTCATACGGAAGCATATAGTATGACGGAATTTTCTTAACTTTGCCACATCTTTGTCAAGTGCATGATGAACTTACCTTCTCACATCGGCCTCGTTCTTGAAGGCGGCGGAATGCGCGGCGTGTTCACCAGCGGCGTGCTCGACTACTTTATGGATGCCGGCATACGCTTTTCCTACAGTGTCGGCGTGTCGGCCGGCGCCTGTAACGGCCTCTCCTACATGAGTTGGCAGCGCGGCCGCGCCAAACGCAGCAATATCGACCTGCTCGAGAAGTACCGTTACATCGGCTTGAAGTATCTCTGGACCCAGCACAGCATTCTCGATCAGGAGTTTCTTTACAACAAACTCCCCGCCGAGGTGTTGCCCTTCGACTACGAGGCATGCTTCGCCAATCCCATGACCTTCGAGATGGTCGTCACCAACTGCCGCACCGGCCAGGCCGACTATCTTGTCGAACGTGCCGATCCGGCCCGTCTTGTGCTCATGGCCAAAGCCTCCAGTAGTCTGCCCTTTGTCTGTCCGGTGGTGAACATCGACGGAGAACCGCTGCTTGACGGCGGCATAGTCGATTCCATCCCGGTGGAGCGCGCGGAAGCCACCGGTCACAGCTTCAACATTGTGGTGCTGACGCGCAACCGCGGCTACCGTTCCACCGACCGCGACATCAAGATGCCCCGTTTCGTCTATCGCAGCTATCCCCGCCTGCGTCTTGCCCTCAGCAAACGGCACGCCTGCTACAACCGGCAGCTCGAGCTCGTGGAACGCCTCGAGGACGAGGGGCGCATATTGGCCATACGCCCCGAGCGGCCGCTCGAGGTGGGGCGCCTCGAAAGCGATACGGGCAAGCTCACCGCGCTCTATCAGGAAGGCTATGACTGCGCCCGCCGCGCCTTCGAGGCCTGGGCGCGCGGCGTGCACCTGTTGCCCTGACTTCCGGTGGCGCCGCCGGCATCGCCGCACTTATCTTTATCTCTCTGCCATCATGTCCATACTTCATGTGTTCAATCCCTCGCACGACGAGGCCTTGGCCGCTGGTTCACCTTATTATTATCCCGCGCGCATCGCGCGCGCGCTGGCGCGCGATCTCGCCGCTTTGCCCGCCGCGTGGGCCGGGGCCGGCGACTTTGTATTGCTGCCCGACGACCTGCCCGCTCCCGCGATGGACGGAAGCGTATTCGTGCACGAGGGCGAACTGACCGCCGCTTTCTGGGATACCGTCGACGCGATAGACCCTTGGGGCTGGGACGCCCTGCTCCGCCGCCGGCTTGCTGCGCTCGGTGCTCCGCAGCGCCTGCTGCCCGACGATGCCACACTTGAGGCCGTGCGCCGGCTTTCGAGCCGTCGCACGGCCACCCGCCTGCTGCCCTTGCTGCGTGCCATCGTCCCCGACACGGTGGGCGAGTCGTACTGGTGCGTTACATCCGAAGAAGTGTGGCGCCGTGTGGAGCAGTGCGGCGAGGCCGTCGTCAAGGCGCCGTGGTCGGGCAGCGGCCGCGGCGTGTTCCGCGTGTCGGCGGTTGACGCTGCCGAGTCCGGCGGCAGCCGATGTGGCCGCGTGTCGCGCATTCTCCGCGAGCAGGGAGCCGTCGAGGTGGAGCCCTTTTATCGTCGTGAGGCCGATCTGGCCATGGAGTTCCGCATCCTCTCTGGCGGCCGTGCCGTCTACGAGGGCCTGTCGCTTTTCGCCACCACCCCCTCCGGCGGCTATGCCGGCAATCTGGTAGCCGACGAGGCCGGGCTATACGGCCGGCTTCCCGACGAAGTACTTCCTGCGCTCATGGCCGTTCGCGCGGCCCTGCCCAGTCTGTTGTCCCGTGTGATCGGCGACGGCTACACGGGTCTGCTCGGTGTCGACATGATGCTGGTGCGCCATGCCGACGCCACTCTGCGCCTTCATCCCTGCGTTGAGATAAACCTGCGCCGCACGATGGGAGCCGTTGCCCTCAGTCTGCGCCGCCGGCTGAGCGCTGCAATGCCCTGTGCCCTCTATGCCCTGCGGCCCGTGGCGACCATAGGCGCCGAAGCCGTTGTTCTGACGCCCGGAGCGAGGGAAATGGCAGCTACGCTCACGGCGGACTTTGACGATATGCCCTACAACAAATGTTAAACCTGATGTGATAATTCAGTACTCTGCGAATAAAATCTTATTTTTGAACCTTCATTGCCGCCTTGTCTGCGGCCGATAAAGTTAGTAGAAAACCATAAACATCCTCATTATGAAGAAACTCTTTACCGTCGTGTTGCTTTTCGCGGTAGCCCTGTCTGCCAGCGCGCAGTTTGAAAAAGGCAAGAAATACGTGGGAGCCTCCGCCACCGGCCTGGGCTTTTCCTACAGTTCCAACGAGAAGTTCCGCTTTGGTCTCGAGGCCCGCGCGGGCTACTTCGTGGCCGACTGCCTCATGCTCACGGCCAATCTCGGCTACGACCATACGCGCGCCGTGGACGATGTGGCCGCCGGCCTGGGCGTACGCTACTACTTCGACCAGTGCGGCGTTCACATCGGCGCCGGCGTCGAGTACGACCACTTCACGCCGAACAACAACGATGTGATGATTCCGCTCAACGTGGGCTACACCTATTTCCTCAACCGGCACGTGACCATCGAACCGGCGCTCTACTACAAGATGAGCCTGCACGACTTCGGCGGCAACAGCCAGTTCGGCTGCAGCATAGGCCTCGGCTTCCACTTCTGACACTTATCCGCATACGCATACCACTTACGGCAGGCGGGCGCCGGGCTAACCTCCGCGCGTCTGCCTGTTTTCTCATAAAAAACAACCGACAATGGCAAGAACCGAAATATCCACCCTCGGCGAATTCGGCCTCATCGAGCGCCTCACCGGGGACATCAAGCCCTCCTGCCCCTCCACGCTCCGCGGCGTGGGCGACGACTGCGCCGTGCTGTCATACGGCGCCGACAGCCGCGTGCTCGTGACGAGCGACATGCTCATGGAGGGCATCCACTTCGACCTCACCTACACGCCGCTCGAGCATCTCGGCTACAAGGCGGCCATGGTCAACTTCTCCGATGTGTACGCCATGAACGGCACGCCCCGCCAGCTTGTGGTCAACGTGGCGCTGGGCCGCCGTTTCGCCGTGGAGGACATGGAAGCCCTCTACGCCGGTCTGCGCCGCGCCTGCGAGCGCCACGGCGTCGACATCGTGGGCGGCGACACCACCTCGTCCGTCACCGGGCTCGCGCTGAGCCTCACCTGCATCGGCGAGGCGGCCCCCGGCGCGGTGGTGACGCGCGACGGCGCGCGCGACACCGACCTGATATGCGTGTCGGGCAATCTCGGCGCCGCCTACATGGGCCTGCAGCTCATGGAGCGCGAGAAGCGCATCTTCGAGTCGCAGAAACAGACGGGCGAGGCTGCCGCGCAGCCCGACTTCGCCGGCCGCGAGTATCTGCTCGAACGCCTGCTCAAGCCCGAGGCGCGGCGCGACATCGTGCTGGCGCTGCGCGAGGCCGGCCTCCGCCCCACGGCGATGATGGACATCAGCGACGGCCTTTCGTCGGAACTGCTGCACATCTGCCGCCAGTCGGGCACGGGCTGCCGCCTCTACGAGGAGAAAATTCCGCTCGACTACCAGACGGCCGTCGCCGCCGAGGAGTTCAACATGAACGTGACGACCTGCGCCCTCAACGGCGGCGAAGACTACGAACTGCTCTTCACCTTGCCCCTGGCCGACTACGCGCGCGTGGAGGAACTGGAGGATGTGCGCGTGGTGGGCCACATCACGCGCCCCGAATTGGGCTGCGTGCTCGTGGCCCGCGACGGGCAGGAGTTCGAGCTCAAGGCACAGGGCTGGAACCCGCTGCAGGCTGCCGGCAAGGCGCAGTGAGCGCGGCGCGGCGTAGGGCGGCCCCGCGGCCCGGTGCACTTTAACGTATTTAACTTTCAGCAACTTTTCGGCGGCGTGCTCTGTAAAATGCAAGTAGTGCTTTTCCGCCGCGAAGTAACATATTTTAAAATGCAGGTAATGCCGTAGAAAATGCAAGTAGTGCATTTCGCGAAAGCATTACTTGCTTTTTTGCCTGCAATACGGACTTTTTCCCTGCAAAAGCCTCGCCGGAGGCCACGAATAAGGGGCAGACCACCGAGGTCTGCCCCTTTGCTTCTGCAAAGATACGAAATTTTCCGGCGAAAAGCAAGAAATGTTAAATCGGGGAGGGCGATGATTTTGATAGCCATTATAGCCATTGTAGCTGTCATAGCTATGATAGCTATTTGGAGCGGCCCTGCCTTACGAAAGACCGGCGCAGTCCGCTGGGGGACTGCGCCGGCCTTATGGTCGCTGCGGCCTTGCGGGCCGCCGATGGATCAGAAGTTTACGGTGCCGAGGTTGCGGTCGACCAGAATGCCGTCCTTGGCCTTGAGCGTGAACTTGCCGGCCTTGCGGGCCTTGAACTTGATGACGAAGAGTTCGTGGTCGCCCTCGTCGAGCAGGAAGTTGTTGCCGCGGTTCACGAAGGTGGGATAGAGCGCCTTCTGCCCGTTGGTGTGCAGACGGTCGTAGGTGAGGTTCACCATCTCCTTCATGCCCTTGAGCTCTACGCCGGCATATTCAAGCTCCTGCGTGTCGTAGGGCAGCGCGAAGCTGAGGCCGTTCACGTAGTGCAGGCCCTTGCCCGATACCGTCACCTCCACGATGTCGCCGGCGGCAAAGGTCGTCTTCGAGGGTTTGAGCACGAGCGTGCCGGCCACCTTGTCGGCCGAGTTGCGCACGCCGCCGTCCAGTTCGGTCGATACGCACGAGATGTCGTAGGCGTCTATCAGCCCGTTGTGGTTGATGTCGCCCAGGCTCACGTAGTCGAAGTCGCCGTCGCCGCGGCGCAGACCGGTGTAGTTCATGTAGGAAGTCAGGTCGTTCTCGTCGATGCGCTTGTCGCGGTTGATGTCGCCCTGGAGCACGCTTTCGCTGCCGGGCACCTTGAACACGTACATCTCCGTGCCCGATCCGAAGTTGCCCACCGCCTCGCTGACTGACAGTTTCACGTAACGTGCCTGCGGGTTGCCCTCGAAGGTGAAGGTCTTGTCGGTGCCGTCCTTCGCCCAGGTGAAGGGCACGGGCTCCGACCATTCGGTGCGGTTGGTGCTGTAGCTGACGGTACCCTTGAGCAGAGTGCCGTTGCCGGCGTCCTCACGCGGCTTGTAGACGAGGCGGTCGAGCTGGTTGACCGAGCGCAGGTCGAGCGTCATGTCGAAAGGCACGGCTTCGCCCTTGCCCCACTTCGTGTGCCACTGCGTCTTCTCGTCGAAGTCGAAGAGCTTGTCCACGCGCGAGCCGCCCTGGTCCTCGCAGGTCACCTGGGCGCGGATGCCCTTGATGGCGAACTCGAGCGGGTTGGCGGCGGTGCGTGTGCCCACCGTGGTCCAGTCGGAGTGTCCGTCCTTGTTGACGGCGCGCACCTTCAGCTCATAGTTGGTCTCGGCGGTGAGGCCGTCGAAGGTGAAGGAGTTGCCGCGTATGTAGGAGTGGAGCATGCCTTGAAACTCCACCTCGTAGAAGTCGGCGCCGGCTACGGTCTCCCATACGGGCGTCACGCTGAAGGGACCCACCTTCTGGGCGTCGGCCTTCATGACGGGCGCGGCGAGCGCGCCGGTGCTCTTGCGGAAGCGGTCGGCGGGAGCGAACTCAAAGCCCTCTACGGTCACTTCGAGCGCGGTCTCCGTCACGTTCAGCTTGCCGGCCTTGACGATGAGCTGCGGGTTCTTCCTGATGCTCACGGCGGCGAACTCGGTGCCCGGCGTGGCATAGCGGTTCAGCTCGGGGGCGGCGTCGTAGTAGCAGGCGTTGTCGGCGGCTGCCAGCTCCTCGCGCGAGGCTACGAGCGGCAGGGTCATTTTCTTCTTGCCCGCCTTGAGCGTCACCTTCTTGGGCTGGCGCGTCACGTTGATGCGGAGCTCTGTCTCCTTGACGGGTTCGAAGCCCTCGTAGCCGCCCAGCGTGGGCGCGATGCTTACGGTGAGGCGTCCCTTCTCCACTTCCGTGGCCACGAGCGTGCGGACGGAGCGGCCGTTGAGGTATTCCTGCGTCGTGCCGTCGTCGTCGTATTCGCTGAACTCGGCGGCCTGGTCGGCGTAGATCTCATAGGCGCGGTAATCCTTGCGTATCTGTGAGGGATTGTTGTTGGGGTTGGTCATCGGGATGATGGCGTCGGCCTTCACGAATACGGGGATTTTCCAGAGCGGGGCGTCGTAGTTGTCGACGATGCGCCCGCCTTCATAGAGGTCGCCGCTGTAGTAGTCCACCCACTTGCCTTCGGGCAGATAGATGCCGTCGCGCACATCGTTGCCGTCCTTGTCCATCTTCGTGTCCTTGTAGACGGGGGCCACGAGCAGGCTCGGGCCGAACATGAACTGGTACTGCGTCTGCGAGCCGAGGGTGTATTCGTTGGGGAAGTCGAGGAACATGGCTCGCACTATGGGCTTGCCGTCCACGGCGTCGGCCGCCACGCTGTAGGCGTAGGGCATGAGCTCGGACTTGAGCTTCAGATACGAGCGGTTGATAGAGGTGGCGGGCTCGCCCAGTACGTGCGGATATTTGGGATTGGAGCCCCAGCCGTCCATGTTGAGCTCCATGGGCGTGAAGGTCTTCCACTGGAACTCGCGCACGTTGACCGGTACGTTCTTGCCGCCGAAGATGCCGTCGGTGTCCGACGAGATGTTGGGCTGTCCCGAGAGGCCTGAACCGATGAAGGTGGGGATGTGGAAGCGGATGTACTCCCAGTCGCCGCCCGTCTGGTCGCCGCTCCAGATGCCGGCGTAGCGCTGCGTGCCGGCCCATCCGTCGAGCGAGATGATGAAGGGGCGTGCGTCCGAGCCGTAGTAGGGCATGATCTGCCCTACATCCGCCACGCCGTTGAGGCCGAAGCTGTAGCCCGCGCCTACCCATGCCACATCGGTTTTGAGTACGCGGACGCCCGCGTCGCGCACCTCCTTGACGATGTCGCGCTGCAGGAGTGCCTCGACGCCCTCCTTGGGGTGCAGGTCGCTCTGTGTCCAGAGGCCTATCTCTACGCCCTTCGAGCGCGCGTAGTCGCCGAAGGACTTGAGGTTCTGTATGTTTCCGTCGAGGGTGCCGGTTTGTCCGTAGCCGGCGCCGTAGCCGTCGTTGGGCAGGAACCATCCGAGCGGCATGTCGTTGTCGAGGTAGCGGTCGATGGCCGCGCGGGCGGAGAACTGGTAGTTGTTCTTCTCGCCGTTGAGGCTTTCCTTCGTGCCGCCGTTGTCCTTCTGGCTCTCGTTGTAGCGTTTGCCGTCCTCATAGAGCATGAATCCGTTTTCGTTCTCGGTCCAGTAGTCGCGGTTGTAGGCGTTGAGGTGTCCCTGATAGAAGCCGAACTTGGGCAGGAGCACGGGGTTGCCGGTGAGCTGGTAGAAGTCGTTGAGCAGGGCCACGGCGCCGTCGTTCACCATGATGAAGGCGTCGAGATAGCTCTCGCCGTGCGAGAGGATGACCTTGCCCTTTTCCGTGGCGCCGAAGTCGTAGCGTCCGGGCTTGAAGGTGTGCCAGAGCACGCCGTATCCGCGTGTGCTCCAGTAGAAGGGTGTGGGCGATGCCACGCCGCCGTCCACCCAGTTGTTGGTGTTCTCTATGGCGATGGCCTTGCCTTTGTGCGAGAAGCGTCCGTTCTGCACGCCGCCGCCGTAGAAGTATTCGTCGGGCTGCTCGTCGAGGGTGAGCGTGACGCCGGACTTGCTGAAGTCGACGGGGGCGGTCTGGCGCAGCACTACCTTGTCCGTCAGACGGTTGGTGACGCTCATGAGCGCCGTCTTGCGGTCGATGTCGACGGTGACCTGCGAGGTCTCCACCACCACGTGTGCGGCGTCGGTGCGCAGTTGCACGCCGCCGGTGGAGCGGCGGGCGGAGCCCACGAGGATGTCGGCCTGCGGCTCGGCCTTGGGGGCGCGCACGATGCCGCCCGCGTCGTCGCGGAAGAGGCGGAAGATGTTGGCGCCGTAGAAGTCGAGCGTGAGCTGCTTGCCGTCGGCGTAGGTTATCTCCACGGTCGTGGGATTGATCTGCCGCGCGTCGGCTATCTGCACGGGCTGCGCGTCGCGCACCACGCCTACGCGGGGTGCGGGCTGCGCCTCGGCCTGCGGCGCGCCTGCGGCGAGGAGCGGAAGGGCCACTGCCGCGGCGGCCAGACGGCCGGAGTAAGGCTTATGTTTTTTCATAAGGACAGGTATTATAAATGGTTATTGTTTTTCAGGCAGGCCGCTGCCGGCCGCCGCGGCGCGTGGCGCGGGCCGTCGGGGGTGCGGCATATAAAGATGAGCCAAAGGTAAATATTTTTTTTCAAAGGAGCGCACTTTTTTACGATTAAGTGTCCGCCGGCCGGCCCCTTCGGCTGTTGGCATGCCGGCTATGATAGCCGTGGAAGCCATAACGGCCATTATCCTCCTGACAGCCGCGGCAACTGCCGCAGCCGCCTTTTTAACACTATTTGCTTTCGGGCGGAAAATTTCGTATCTTTGTCTCAGCAGAGGGGCAGGCCGTCGGGACCTGCCCCTATTTGTAGGGGTTCGCGGCCGTATTTCCGGCGAAAATGCAGGTAATGGAAGCGGAAAATGCACTACTTGCCGTTTTAAATGCACTACTTGCATTTAAAAAAGTGTTACTTCCTTTTCAAAAAGCATTACTTGCATTTCGCGGAAGTCCGCCACCGAACGTTGCAGAAGGTTAAATATGTTAAAGTCGCGGCGGCATCGGCGGGCAAACGCGCGGCCGCGGCGGCGAAAAGCAAATTACTGCGCAGTGAGGGGGAGCGGTGTGCGATATTTTTTTTACCTTTGCGCGTACTTATCATAAATAAGTCAGGAACAATCATAACTATAAAGAATATGAGTGAACAACTGAAGAAAGTCAAGAATCTCGTCGAACTGCGCCAGAAGGCACGCCTCGGCGGCGGCGAGACGGCCATAGAGAAACAGCACGCCAAGGGCAAGGCCACGGCGCGCGAACGCATCGACCTGCTGCTCGACAAGGGCTCGTTCGAAGAGATGGACATGTTCAAACTGCACCGCTGCCACAACTTCGGCATGGAGAAGAAGCAGTTCCTCGGCGACGGCGTGGTGTGCGGCTCGGGCACCATCAACGGCCGTCTGGTCTACGTGTTCGCGCAGGACTTCACCGTCAACGGCGGCTCGCTCTCGGAGACGATGGCCGAGAAGATATGCAAGGTGATGGACCAGAGCATGAAGATGGGAGCGCCCTGCATCGGCCTCAACGACTCGGGCGGCGCGCGCATACAGGAGGGCATCAACGCCCTGGCCGGCTTCGGCAACATCTTCCAGCGCAACATCGAGGCCTCGGGCGTCGTGCCCCAGATCTCGGGCATCTGCGGCCCCTGCGCCGGCGGTGCCGTCTATTCGCCCGCGCTCACCGACTTCGTCGTGATGCTCGAGGGCGTGAGCTACATGTTCCTCACCGGCCCGAAGGTGGTCAAGACCGTCACGGGCGAGGATGTGACCCAGGAGGACCTCGGCGGCGCCGGCGTGCACTCCACCAAGAGCGGCGTGTGCCACTTCACGGCCAAGACCGAAGAGGAGTTTGCCGCGCTCATACGCCGACTGCTCTCCTACATCCCCCAGAACAACATGGAGCGCGCTCCCCGCGTGGCCTGCACCGACCCTATAGACCGCAAGGAAGACAGCCTCAACGAAATCATACCAGATAACCCCAACATGGCCTATGACATGTACAAGGTCATCGGCGCCGTAGTGGACAACGGCGAGTTCCTCGAGGTGCAGCGCAACTTCGCCCGCAACATCATCATCGGCTTCGCCCGCTTCAACGGACAGAGCGTGGGCATCGTGGCCAACCAGCCCAGCGTCTACGCCGGCGTGCTCGACTGCAACGCCAGCCGCAAGGCCGCCCGCTTCGTGCGCTTCTGCGACTGCTTCAACATACCCATCGTCTCGCTCGTCGACGTGCCGGGCTTCCTTCCCGGTACGGGACAGGAATACAACGCCGTCATCGACCACGGCGCCAAGCTCCTCTTCGCCTACGGCGAGGCCACGGTGCCCAAAGTCACCGTCACCCTGCGCAAGAGCTACGGCGGCAGTCACATCGTGATGGGATGCAAGCAACTCAAGGCCGACCTCAACTACGCTTGGCCCTCGGCTGAGATCGCCGTCATGGGCGCCAGCGGCGCCGTGGCCATACTCAGCGCCAAAGAGGCCAGGAACCACGAGGATCCCAAGGCCTTCCTCGCACAGAAGGAAAAGGAGTACAACGACCTCTTCACCAACCCCTACAAAGCCGCCGAGTACGGCTACGTAGACGATGTCATCGAGCCGCGCAACACGCGCTTCCGCATCTGCCGCGCACTGGCACAGCTGGAAAACAAGCGCGAGACGCGTCCCGCGCGCAAGCACGGCAACCTGCCGCTCTAAGAGAGGAAACACCAACGCCAACAAGCGCCGCAGCCCCGCCGCGGCGCGGCACAACAATCCGACAAGCATGAAAACATTCAGATATACCATCGGAGGAAAGGAGGTCAGCATACGCCTCGACGAAAAGCAGGGCACCATCGCCGACCTGCTCATCGACGGCGAACACCCCGCCGTGCCCGAAGAGAAAATGCCGGCCTACGCCGCCGTCATAGCCCTCGCGCTCATAGAGCACGAGGTGGAAATCGTGCATGACGACGAGCCCGGCATCATCACCCTCGCCGGACAGGAAAGCCCGTGGAACCATCCCTCGCTGCTGATGAACTTCCTCTAAAAAAACATAAACGCAACCATCATGAAACAATACAAATACAAGATTAACGGCGCACAGTACGATGTGACCATCGACAGCATTGCCGGCAACATCGCCAAGGTCGAAGTAAACGGTATACCCTTCGAGGTGGAAATGCAGGGCTCCTCGCTCGTGGAAGAGGCGCTGCCCACGCAGGCCGTAGCCGAAGACGCCGCACCCGCGCCCGCCGCACCCGCTCCTGCCGCCGCAGCGCCCGCACCCGCTCCCGCCGCCGGACCCGGCGCCGGCGCGCCCGTCAAGGCTCCTCTGCCCGGCGTAGTGACCAAGGTGCTCGTCAGCGCCGGACAGGCCGTGAAGAAAGGCGACACCGTCCTCGTGCTCGAAGCCATGAAGATGGAAAACAACATCACCGCCGAAACCGACGGAACGGTTACGGGCATCTGCGTCGCTGCCGGCGACAGTGTGATGGAGGGTACCACCCTGCTCACCATCGGATAAGGCCCGGCCTCACGCCGAACGGCAAACATCCAAAAGGCCGGCGGGATTTTCTTCCGCCGGCCTTTCTTTTACCTATAAATGAGGATTGCCGGGCCACGGCGCAATGACTACTTTTGCAACCGCTGCCCCGAAGCCGTCGCGCGGCCCTCCGCCGGCGGCGCGGCATAGTCATAATATGTAATCCTCATACTCCTGAGCATGAAACATCTCCTCGCGGCCCTCGCCGCAGCGGTCTGCGGCACACACCACGCCGCCGGCGCCGCCCTGCAGCCCGCCGACACCCTGCGCCACTACGATATGGAAGAAGCCGTCGTAACGGCCACGCCCAAGGAAACCTCCGCCTTTCGCCGCCAGCCCGTCTCGGCTTCCTTTTTCGGCAGCCGAGCCCTCAGCGCCACCGGTGCCGCCAACGTGAAGGGTATCGGTTCCTTCGCCCCCAACTTCTATATGCCCGACTACGGCTCGCGCATTACTTCCGCCGTCTACATCCGCGGCATCGGCTCGCGCATCAATACGCCCGCCGTCGGGCTTTATGTCGACAACGTGCCCTACGCGGACAAATCGGCCTACGACTTTTCCTTCATCGATGTAGACCGCGTCGATGTGCTCCGCGGCCCGCAGGGCACGCTCTACGGCCGCAATTCCATGGGCGGCCTCGTGCGTGTGACCACCGCCGACCCCTTGCGCCGCCACGGCACCGATGTGCGCCTCGAAGGCTCCGGGCGCAACGGCGGCCGCTCCGTCAAGGCCGTGACCTACCTGCATCCCTCCGACCGTCTGGCCCTCTCGGCAGGAGGCTTCTACGAGGGCGAAGAGGGCTTCTTCCGCAACAGCGCCACAGGGCATAAGGCCGACGGCGGAAATGCCGCCGGCGGCAAGGTGCGTACGGCCTGGCTGCCCTCGGAGCGGCTGAGGCTCGACTTCACGGCGTCCTACGAATACAGCGACGAGGCGGCGTGTCCCTACTTCCTTACCCGCGCCGCCGACGACGGGGCCGCGGCGGCCGGCCTCGGCCTCATCGCGCAAAACCGTCCGTCGGGCTACCGCCGCCAGCTGCTCAACGCCTCGGCGGGCCTCACCTGGCAGGCGCCGCGCTTCGTGCTCTCGTCCATCAGCGCCTGGCAGTATCTCGACGACCGCCTCTTCATGGACCAGGACTTCACCGCGGCCGACATCTTCTCACTGGAGCAGACGCAGCACATAGGCACCTTCAGCGAGGAACTGTCGCTGAAGAGCCGCGGCGAGGGGCGCTGGCAATGGACCTCGGGCGCCTTCCTGATGTATCAGGCCATGACGACGCGCTGTCCCGTCACCTTCTACGCCGACGGCGTGGATTTTCTCAACCGGCAGTTCGCGGCGGTCCTGCCCGCACGGCCGCCCATGAGCCTCGCGCTGGCCGACGACGCCCTCCGCTTCGGCGGCCGCCTCCGCACGCCGGCATTCAACGCGGCCCTCTTCCACCAGAGCACGGTGAAGCTCGGCGCGGGCCTCTCGGTAGTGGCCGGTGTGCGCGCCGACTACGACAGCCGCCGCCTGAGGCTGGCCTCGGGCACCGCCGCGCCGGTGAACTACCGCTTCGCCATGCCGGCCTTCGGCATCGACGCCGCGCTGCAGGCCGACGCCGCCCTCGGCGGGCGCGTTAACAACGACTCGTGGCAACTCCTGCCCAAGCTCGCCCTGCAGTACGACCACCGCGGCGGCCGCGGCAACGTGTACGTGGCCGTGGCCAAGGGCTACCGCTCGGGCGGGTACAACGTGCAGAGCTACTCCGACCTCTCGCAGAACACGCTCCGCCGCGCCATGATGCTCGGCGTAATGGACTACAGCGTGCAGACCATCAACCGCCTGCCGCTCCCCGAGGCGTCGAAACAGGCGGCCATCGCCGGGCTCACGGGGGCGATAGAGCGCAACCTGCCCGCCGCGCAGGACGCCGGAGAACTGGCCTACAGGCCCGAGCAGTCGTGGAACTATGAACTGGGCGGACACCTCAGCTTTCTCGACGGCGCGCTGGGCTTCGACTACACGCTCTTCTGCACCACCACCCGCGACCAGCAGCTCGCGCGCTTCGCCGAGAGCGGCATGGGCCGCGTGATGGTGAACGCCGGCCGCAGCCGCAGCTTCGGCGCGGAGACGGCGCTGGCGGCGGCCCTGCTCGACGGAAGGCTGAACCTGACGGCGGCCTACGGCTACACCAACGCCAAACTCCTGCGACACCACCTCGGAACCGCCGACGGCGTGGAGGTGGACTATTCGGGCAACCGTGTGCCTTTCGCGCCGGAGCATACGCTCGGACTGACGGCGGCGTTCCGCCAGCCGCTGCCGGCCGTCGGCCTCGTGCGGGCGGTGGGCGCCGCGGCCAACCTTGCCGGCGCGGGACGCATCTGGTGGGACGAGGCCAACAGCTTCTCGCAGCCCTTCCACGCCCAGCTGGGCGCGTCGCTCCGCGCCGAGCTCTCCGGCGGCGTCGGCGTGGAGATATGGGGGCGCAACCTCACGGCCACACGCTACACCACCTTCGCCTTCGAGAGTCTCGGCAACCGCTTCGCGCAGTACGGCAACCCGCGCCACTTCGGCGCCAGCGTCACCCTGCGCCTCTGACCGCAGGCCCGCACGTAGACAAAACGCCGCTGCCGGGAGGCAAAAATCGCCAAACGGTCGAACGGGGTTGCCGGCCTGCCGACTTATTGGTAACTTTGCAGCGTGAAAACAACCGACAAAACTATTTTCAAGAAAATGAAGAAGACATTCATCCCGGCCCTGCTTCTGACGGCAACGGGCCTCTTCGCCTCCTGCGCCACAACGGGCGGCGGCAACATCATCGGCGGCAACGCCGCGCAGACCGACGCCGGCACCGGTGCCACCGCCGCGCAGACCTCCGTGCTCGGCAACCTGCTCAGCACGCTTCTGGGCAACGCCTCGAAGGTAACGCAGCAAGACCTTGTGGGAACGTGGCAGTACCAGGCTCCCGAGTGCGTGTTCGAGTCGGAGAGCCTGCTGGCCAAAGCCGGCGGCGCCGTAGCCTCCGCCAAGATCGAGACCCAGCTCAGCACCGCGCTCGCCAAGGCCGGCATCAAGCCGGGCGCCTGCTCCTTCACCTTCGCCGAGGACAACACCTACACGGCTACCGTGGGCGGCCGCAAGATCAGCGGTTCTTACGAAATCGCGGCGGACGGCAAGAGCATCAAGATGTCCTATCTCGGCGGCCTCGGTTCGGCCTCGCCCAAGGTGGTGAAGAGCGCCAAGGGCCTGAGCCTGCTCTACGAGAGCGACAAACTGCTCAAGCTCGTCAGCGCCGTGTCGGCCCTCTCGGGCAGTACGGCCGCACAGTCGCTCGGTTCGCTGCTGGGCAACTACGACGGCATGTACGTAGGTATGAAGCTCACGAAGTAAATCCGTGCGTCGCCGCCCATAGCCGGCGTACCCGACTTTAACGTATTTAACCTTCTGCAACTTTTCGGCGGCGTGCCCTGCGAAATGCAAGTAGTGCATTTCCGCCGCTCGATAACACTTTTTAAACGGCAAGTAGTGCATTTCGGAGAGCAAGTAATGCTTTTTCGCAATGCACTACTTGCTTTTTTCCGCCGGATACCGGCATTTTCGCCCGAAACTGCCTCCCGAAAGCCCACAATAAAGGGGCGGACCCCGTCGGCCCGCCCCTCTGCTTTTGCAAATATACAACATTTTCCGCCCGAAAGCAAGAAGTGTTAAAATCGCACATCCCGCCCTTCCGCGCCGCCGCCGGCCGCCAAATTCAGTCCGCCTTTCGATTTTTGCAACCGGATGCCGCGGAGCGGAAAATAAAGGCTCATTTTCCTTTGGCCATATTTGATTTGATGAACTCTATAAGTTTCTTTGTATTTGCTATACTCGAATCATTTTTTGGCAAGAACTCTTCATAGATGGACAGAGCCTTTTCTGCATAGGACAAGGCTTTATCATAGCGGACTTGACAAGCATATGCAGCGCCTATATTGTTGTAGCAATCGGCTACCTTGGGATGACGCTCGCCATAGACCGACTTCCGGATATCCAAGGCAAGAGAATAATAAGACAAGGCTTCATCGTAACGCCCTTGGATACCATACACAAATCCCATATTGTTACAGCACATAGCCACATCAGGATGGCACTCGCTGTAGACCGACTTCCGAATATCCATGGCAAGGGAATAATTAGACAAGGCTTCATCGTAACGGCCTTGCACACAATACACATTGCCCATATTGTTGTAGCACGCAGCCACATCAGGATGGCGCTCGCCGTAAATCGACTTATAAATATCCAAAGCAAGGAGATGATTCGACAAGGCATCATCGCAACGGCCTTGAATACAATATACATTACCTATATTACCGTAGCACGCAGCCACATCGGGATGGTGTTCGCCGTAGACCGACTTCCGGATATCCATGGCAAGGGAATGCTTCGACAAGGCTTCATCGTAACGGCCTTGACTATAGTACACATTGCCCATATTGTTGT
>ENA-UOJC01000833-UOJC01000833.1-human-gut-metagenome-genome-assembly--contig:-C104-NODE-833-length-48574-cov-38.602671_pt1 | contig 48574 bp, 57 predicted proteins | sample MGYA00242339_ERZ723886 | MGnify/ENA metagenome assembly ERZ723886 | reverse complement strand
TTTATGTTTTACAGCAGGTTAGAAAAAGAGGCTGCGCCTATTTTGACACAGCCCCATTTCGATTACTTACTTGAAGGTTTACTTGAAGGTATGAGGGGATGGTGTTTTTGAAGCGGGGATGGGGTCAGTCGTTGACCACAAGGGTGAGGACTCCGGAGGGGTCGAAGGCGACGGCCTTGAAGACCGGGTCGGAGACATCGATGCGGTAGCCTGAACGGTCGCGATGTACGGCTTCAACGCTCTGCTCGAATCCGTTGTGAATCAGCAACCGGTAGAGCTTGCCGGGAACGACGGCTTTGAGCAGGGGGGAGGAGAGGGAGTATCCTTCGGGGGCTTCGGTCTCGATGACGTTGCCTTTGGAGTCGAATTCAAATTCTATGCCGTCGGCGAGCTGTATTTCGAACTCCCCTGAAGTAAATTCTTTCTCACATTTCACAACGGCGTGGCCGTCGCAATGCTTTTCGAGGAATTTGCGTGCCTTTGTGGGGAGGGCAGCGTAGTCCACTGAACCTGAGACCACAGGGCCGACTCCGGTAAACATTGCCGGATTATCGACAACGGAGGCATATTTATTACTGTCGTCCTTGGGGATTTCCTCGCCACGCACGGTCTGAGCCGCGCAGACTCCGGCGAAGATTAATGTCAGGACGAGGGCGACAATGCTGTGTGACAAGTGTTTCGTTTTCATAACCTCTGGTTTTGTGGGTTAGACATCCCTTTTGGTATTGAAACGGAATTGTAACATCAAAAGTTCGCGGGAATGCAGGGTTTAAAGGCGTATTTTTTCAACGTTTTCCGGAGCGTATGAAAAAACGGGATTGTATCAGCGGCCGGCCAGGAGATTATGGAGAAGATTGACGAACTGGTAATTCTTAAGTCCCCAGCGGGGAGCGACAAGCAGGTCGGCGGGAGCCTGGGAGGTGAAGCGTTCTATGGCAGTGGATGGAGACAGGCGGTTCATCTCCGAAATAATGTCGCGGCAGAGTGGAAGGTAGGTCTCGGGGGTGAAAAGCTCGAACCGTCGCTCCTCTTTCCATTCGCGGGCGAGAGTGGAACCCTCGATAATCTGGAGCTGATGGAATTTTATAGTGTCGGGATGGAGCATGGCGGCCCGCCTGACGGTCTCCATCATCATCTCACGGCTCTCTCCCGGCAGCCCCATTATGAGGTGAAGCCCGACAGGCAACCCGACCTGACGCAACCGGTTTACGGCATCCACGGTGGTCTGCCAGGTGTGGCATCTGTTGACACGGTTGAGTGTGATGTCGTGGGAACTTTCAGCTCCAAGTTCGACCATTATCCACTGTCCCGACCTGTGGCGCATCGCGAGCGCGTCAATGAGCGGCTGTGGAAGACAATCGGGACGTGTGCCGATTATCAGGCCGTCAACTCCCTCCTCGGCAAGGGCTTCGTCGTAAAGTCCGAGCAGTCGCGACAGTTCGCCGTGGGTGTTGGTGTAGCTTTGGAAATAAGCCAGATAGCGCATCGCAGGATATTTCCGGCGGAAGAAAATCTTGCTTTCCTCAATCTGACGCGCGACAGAGAGACGGGTTCGCCCCTCGTGGCTTCCGGGGGAAAAGGAGTTGTTGTTGCAGTAGGCGCATCCCCCGGTGGATAGGGTGCCGTCGCGGTTCGGGCAGCTGAATCCAGCGTCCACGGTCAGTTTCTGCATCTTCCGTCCCGGGAAATGCCCGGCGAGGAAATCGGCGTATTCCTTGTAGTAGCGTCCCATCAGAAATCCTTGGCGGACAGGTTCATAAGCCACGCGTCAAGCATCACCACCGATGCCATCGCCTTTACCACCTCGGCTCCGCGCAGGGCTATGCAGGGGTCGTGCCGCCCTTTGGTGACAATCTCCGAGGGATTCCCTTGGCTGTCGACAGTCTGGAGCGGACGCGATATGGAAGGTGTCGGTTTGAAACCCACGCGGAAGATTATCTCCTCCCCGTTGGAGATTCCTCCGAGAATCCCCCCGGAATGGTTGGAGAGGAAACCTTTGGGTTGAATCTGGTCAGCGGCCTCGCTCCCTCGCATCGCGCAGAGGTCAAAACCGTCGCCATACTCGAATCCGTGGACTCCTCCGATTGATAGCATCGCCGAGGCAAGCATCTGCTGGAGTTTCCCGAAGACCGGCTCACCAAGTCCGGCGGGGATACCGTTCACGTGGCATGTCACGATTCCCCCTACAGAATCCCCCCTCTCGCGAACTTCCCGTAGGATGCGGTCGAATTCCTCCGGATTGTCGCATCCTCCTATGGCGGTGACATCGGCGCAGACGGTTATTCCTTTTGTCTCAAGCAATTGAGTCGCGAATGCTCCCGCCACCACACGCGCTGCGGTCTCTCGTCCGGAGCTCCTTCCTCCGCCGCGCCAGTCGCGCAGACCATATTTGCGGTCATAGGTGAAATCAGCATGGTTGGGACGGTACAGGTCGCGCAGATGATCATAGGCTCCCGGCCTGGCATCGAGGTTGGGGATGATGAATCCAACCGGTGTCCCGAGAGTGACCACCATATCGGTGTCCTCCCGCAGTTCCCCGGGATTCCCCTCCGGGTCGACAGCCATCACCCCTGAAAGAACCTGAAGACGGTCAGGCTCACGGCGGGGGGAGACATTGGCCGAGGAGCCAGGACGGCGGCGGTCAAGCGCGTCCTGCACTTCCCGCAGGGAAATCCTGCATCCGGCGGGGAGTCCGTCGATGACTCCTCCGATGGCCGGGCCGTGTGATTCCCCGAAGGTGGTAAGGCGGAAGATGTTGCCGAAGGTGTTCATAGATGTCGGGGATTAATCTTTGATGAGGTCTGCCACTTCCCCTTTCACATAACCGATAAGGTCGGAGGGGGAAAGTTCGAGCTGGAGTCCGCGCTGTCCCGCGCTGACAAAAATCCGGTCGAAACCGGTGGCCGTGGAGTGGAAATAGACCGGGAAGGGTTTCTTCATGCCGATGGCGGTGCAGCCGCCACGGATATACCCTGTCAGGGGCAACAGCTCCTTCATCGGAATCATCTCGGCTTTTTTCATTCCGGCGGCTTTGGCGGCTTTCTTCAGGTCTACCTCCTCCGCGCCGGGGATGACACAGACGAAGTAACCCCCTCCGCCGGTGCGGTCGCCGTGAAGCACGAGGGTCTTGAACACCATGGCGACATCCTCGCCGAGTGTGTCGGCAACATGGGTGGCCGAAAGGTCATTCTCGTCCACCTCATATGGAACCAGCTTGTAAGGGATTCCGGCCTTGTCGAGAAGCCGGGCGGCATTGGTCTTTTCCGGTTCTCCGGAACTGTTTTTGGATTTCTTGCTCATCGGATGCAAAGGTAGCAATTTTGGGTTGTTCCGTCAAACGGATATATGAGAAAGGGACGCGACAGATGCCGCGCCCCGCTACGTTCCGGTTTATGCCCGGATTATTTCTTCTCCTTGAGAACGGCGATGGCCTCCTCATATTTGGGTTCATCGGTGATTTCCTCCACCAGGTCTGAATAGATGATGTTGCGGTCTTCATCAAGCACAATCACCGCGCGGGCGAGGAGTCCGGCCAAGGGGCCGTCGACAATCTGGAGACCATACTTCTCGGCGAACATCGGGGAGCGGAAGGCTGAGGCGGGGGTGACATCCTTGATGCCGTTGATGGTGCAGAAGCGTCCGGCGGCGAAGGGGAGATCCATCGAGACACACAACACGGTGGTGTTCTCGAGGTTGGCGGCCTCCTGGTTGAAACGGCGCACGGATGCGGCGCAGACATCGGTGTCGAGACTCGGGAAGATGTTAAGCACAACGCGGCGTCCTTTCAGATCGGCGCACTGGATTTCCTTGAGTTCGGGGGTGACGAAGTTGAAACAGGGGGCTTTCTCCCCGACGCGAGGCATGGTCCCGTAGGTGTGGCAGGGGGAACCTTTGAAGTAGATGGTTTCCATATATAGACGATTTTAGTTATTCAGGTCGTTTTTTTCTTTAAAAACAGATTGTTGGCCAAGTGGTTCATTCCGTCGTGTGGCCTTTATTTCAGCAGGGCGGCTCCCTGGAGCAGGTCATCGGCGAGAGAAGCCCTCGCGCCCAGAATCACATCCGCGACAGTCGCTGAGGAGTTGCACAGGATGATTGTAGGATAGGCGTTTATGCCACAGTCACGGATGAAGGGTGTGGCGGAGGTCAATACCACCTCGCCGGGACGCGCACTGCCGGTAAGTGGTTCTATCCGGTCGATGTCATTTCCGGTGAACATCAATATCAGGCCGGTCTGGCGCGGCAGGTAGTCGATGGTCTCCCTGAGGATGGTGATTACGGACGGGGTTGAGGCCACATCCGGATCAAGGACGGCGATGATTGTGGGGGAGGGGAAGCTTTCCCCCTTGTTGTGGAGGTAACGTTCGCGGGTCGGGGTCGGGAGGGCGAATCCGGGGAGCGCGACTCCACGCAGATTCTCCACCGTGTAGTTGCTGACCCTGTATTTCTCAAACACCTCCGGATACCGCGCCATAAGGGCCTCCTCGGATGTCACCGCTTCGATATCGGGGGAGGGGGAGTAATTGTAAGTGGCATTTACCTCCTGCTCCCCTAACAGTCCGGGATTGTAAAGCACCGAGATTTTCAGCGGTAGCCCCGATGGGCTCTCCAGGGCAAGCTCTATCTGTTGGCTTTCAAGGCCGTTGATATGTCGGGAGGCACGAAGAATGTCGGCCGGTTTCCCCTCGGCTGTTCCGGTCGAGAGGATGACGGTGTAGGTGGAGTCTGCCTCCATTTCGCGAAGCTGTCGCGCAAGGCTGAACGGAAGCAGGTTGACGAACTGCCCGTTGCGCTGTATCCCTCCCGCAGATGTCAGGAAGGGGATTGAATCCCATTGGAAATGATTCTCTTGCAGGCGATGGTCGCGGTAACGGTAGTGGTGGCCGTTGAAGTAGGCCGTGAAACCCTCGGATGTCCCGGATTCAACGGGCAGTTTCCAGTCAATCAGGTAGTCTGTTCCCAACAGCGGATCCCCGGGGTCGGGGGAGGTCGCCAGATCAAGAGAGTAGACCACATCGTCATCCACCATCGGTAGTGAGACGGCGTAGCGTACCGAGGCGGCGAAATGGCCAATGCTGTCGAGCTTGTCAGCTAAGGATAAGACACTGGAGCCTGTCTCCCCGGATGCAACTCCCGGGAGACAGAACACCGCTATCACCATTAAAATTCCAAATTTCCCTTTCATTAAATAAAGGCAGTAGAAACGTGTATGTCATCGGGACGTTCCTCATTCGTCCCTTGACATTAATAAAACACACCTTCCCGAAAAATGGTTCAGCGGCTAATCACATTTTTTTAATCGAATTTATGGGAGAATTATAGAATCGCAAAAGACAAAATCCCAAGCCCATTTTCCAATTGTTTTTCAGTCGTAATTTTCTTGCCGATAAATCTGAAATCATACGAACTTTTTAAATATTGCATTTGCGGGACCACTATATGGTGGAAGCAACTTTTCATCGATGCCGAAGTCTGTAAGCATATTAAATTTCGTCAACGACTCGTTGACGAATTATATCGCTCTGAATATAAAATTCATATCAGCGTTGGGCATAATGGGTTTATTGTCTGTCTTGGCCATAACTCATTTATACGATGTAAATACTCAGATTATGCCTGCCAGAGAGCCGAGGAGGATGTAGCGCAGCAAGAGGGTGAGTATCAGGGCGTAGAATCCGGCGAGTACATCGTCAAGCATGACTCCCCACCCGTCAGGCACCCGTTCGAGCTTGCGGCAGAGCGGGGTCTTCACAATGTCTATGACACGGAACATAGCGAAGCCGAACAGCCCCAGTATTCCGGTCATCAGGGGAGCACCGGCCACTCCGGCCACCAGACATGGAATCCATGTGCCGACAAATTCATCTATCACGACTGTGCGGGGGTCTTCACCCCAGTATCGTTCCATCACTTTCGAGGTCCATGCCCCGACCACCGTGGTTACTATAACCAGCCCGAGGGTAATCCAGAAAAGGGTGGAGACGCTGACCAGGAATGAAAGTCCGTACCATATGAGCAGTCCGAGAAACGCGCCTGCCGTCCCCGGTGCGCCGGGACAGAAACCTGTGCCGAGACCGGTGGAAAGTATCACATGAAACCAGGGGGCTTCTCCGAGGGGATGGTTGTTGTTGTCGCTCATAATCTATGTCGTTGTCACTGTTTTTGATGTTGTTTAACTTCGATGGGCAATCCTGTTGCCCGGCTGTCATATAATTTTGCAGTATAAATCAAAAAGATATAGTCATGGACAATTCTTTCTCCGTAAAAAACTCAGACACCGTATTCGTGAATGTGATGGCCATAGGCCGTCAGGTAATGACCGTCACCCTTTCAGGCAACGCCTCGCTGGATGAACTGATGAATGAGGTGAAGAGCCGTCTGGCAGGTCTCGACGGACTGCTGACGGTCAATCTCCGCAACAGCTCGCAAGGCACCGCTACGAAGCGGGTACTGCGTCTTCGCAAACCCTCCTCCGGCCTGTTACGGGCGCAGATGAAGGGGTATGCAGCGTAACAGGTATTCCCGGGCCTGCTCCCATGGGGTGTAAATGATATCCGACCCGGGGAGGAGGGGGATAGGCCGCTCGTTGAGGTCTAAACGCACATACATCTTTCCTGACTTGCTTTTCACCAGAATCATCTGGAGATTGGAAGCCATCGGCACCACATGGAAGTCTTTCCAGTGGAGGGCCACTGTGTCGAAATAGTTGGTGAGGTAATAGCATCCGTCGAGATGCATTAGTGACAGCAATGGCATCAGGGTCTCGGCATGGCCGAACCGCAGCATCACGGCATATTGCTGTTTCCCCTCCACGGCGGCTTCGGCTGTGGTGAGAAGGTCGGTCAGCAGCGGTGCGGCGATTTCAGCCGGGAGGGTAGAGAGGGTGGAGGCTGTCCGCTCAAGATAGTGGGAGAGGTTTGTGCAGCTCCAGGCCTGGTTGGCCTCTTCGCGGGTGAAATATCTCTCCATTTTTGAGGGGAGTCCCATCGCAGAAAGCCCCTGAAGCAGCTTGAACGCGTGGTATGAGACCTTACGGGCATCGTCGTTTGTCATCTCCTTGGCGTATTCACTCTTGAAAAGCTTGCGGGCGGGAGCCGTGGGCATCATCGTCTCGAACTGCATTTTGTAAGCTGCTTTCCAGTCGCCGCTCTTTGCCCATTCAATAAAATCGGAATCGAGGTCGAAGGGACGCATGAGCGGGGAGTTCTGCCGTCCTGACGATGTGGTGATTTCAATATGGTTGTTGAGACGGTCGAGCTGATGGGTGAACTCATACATGCTCATCACGCAACGCGGTGAATAGGAACTAATGGCGTTGATACGAGTATCGTTGAAGAGCATCCCGTAGTTACGGAACATCCGCGAGGCTATACCTCTCTGTTCGGCCATTCCGAGGGAATCGAGTGCGCCCCAGCGGTTGCGGGAGGTCTCGCTGACAAACTTCGCCAGGGTAAGAAGCTCCTCTCCGGCCGGGGTTAATGCCTTGGCGGAATCAGCCTTGGCAAGTTCCCGGATGAGGGTGGTGACATTCTTGGGTGAGGATGGGAAACGCGCCCCGTGGCGGCCGACATGGTTGATGAACACCGCCGTCAGCGAGTCGGGGAGCGTCACCGACTCGGCAGGCACGGGATATGGCATCGCCGAACCTTCGCATTGCTGGAATGAATATGACGTGTCGGTCGGATCCGCGCCTCTCGCTATGAAGATGGATAGAAGCAGGGTGGCGATTATTGTCAGGCTCCTCATTGGGTTTCAAGTTTTATAGTTATATTTGCATCGGCGTAGCATCAAGGCTGCGTCGTTTCACAAGGCAACGCAATATAGCCACGAAAATACGAAATTATGCTGACACCTCAAAATATTAAACAAACAATCGCCGGAAAAGGTGTGGATGACCAACTGGAAGCCATCGCCGCTCTGTGGAACGAGGCAGAGACAAACTCGGAACGCGGATTGCTCCTCGCCGAGAAGGGAAAGATACTCTGGAAAGCCGGTCGACGCGGCGAGGCCATATCGGCGTATGAGGCGGGGGCACAGATTGACGCGGGCGGCCCTGCGGAGTTGCTGCTATCCCATTCCCGTTCGATAATGGACTTCTTCAATCCCGACCTGCTGAATCCCTGAGGATAACCTGGCTGTCAGCTTTCACGGAAATAGACGCGGCGTACACGCGGCGAGACTGCCGTAAGGCATTCATACGGGATTGTGCCAAGCAACTCGGCCATTTCAGTGGCGGGATTGTCAGGCCCGAAAATCACCACAGGGTCACCGGTCTGCACATCCGGCACGTCGGTGACATCAATCATGCAGGTGTCCATACAGATGTTGCCGACAGTGGGGCAGAGATGGCCGTTGACCGACACCTTCCAGCTCCCCCGTCCGCAATGACGGTTGAAGCCGTCGGCATAGCCGATCGGTACGGTGGCTATCACGCTCGGGCGGTTCAATACCCCCCATCGTCCGTAACCCACGGTTTCAGTGGGCTCCCAATGGCGCAGGGCGATGATGACCGATCTCAGTGAGGATATTGGCCGCAACGCGTCCTCCGAACCGTTGTTTATGACCGGTATGCCGTAAAGTCCTATCCCGAGTCGCACCATGTCGAACTGGTATTCAGGGAAACGGAGTATGCCGGCTGTGTTGAGGACATGCCGCAGCACCTTGTGGGGAAAATGGCTGACAATCTTGTCGGCGCAGCGGGTGTAGTAGTCGAGCTGGAAACGGGTGAACTCATCCTGGTCGAGGCAGTCGGCTGTGGCCAGATGGGAGAATACCGATTTCACGGTTACCTCTTTCTGGGCGTCAAGCTGTTTCAGCAGGCGCGGTAGCTCCTCCTCGCGGAAACCGAGTCGGTGCATGCCCGAGTCGAGTTTCAGATGGATGGGATAGCCGGTGATGCCGGCGCGTCGTGCTTCGAAAATGATTTCATCCAGCGACTCGAAGCTGAAAATCTCAGGTTCAAGCCTGTTGTCGAAAAGCTGGGTGTAGTTCAGCACCATCGGGTTCAGCACCATGATGGGCATCGTGATCCCCGCCTTGCGTAGTTCTGCTCCTTCGTCGCCGACAGCCACAGCGAGGTATGCGGCGCCGTGGGCCTGAAGTGTCTTGGCCAGTTCGAGCGAACCGGCCCCGTAGCCCGAGGCTTTGACCATGGCGACCAGGCCGGTCGTGGGTTTGAGATGTGAGCGGAAGAAGTTGAAGTTGTCGACCATCGCGTCGAGGTTGACCTCCAGCACCGTCTCGTGGGTCTTGGCTTCGAGATGGTTGACTATCTTGCCGAAATCGAATGCCGGGGAACCCTTCACCAGAATCAGTTCGGAATTGAAGTCGGTCGGAGTGACTTCATGGAGAAAAGCCTCGGTGGAGGGGTAGCACTGGCCCGGTATGCCGATTGATTCGAAATGGCGCGAAATCTCCTCCCCGATACCTATCAGACGGCTTACACCGCGCAGGCGCAGGGTCTCCCCCGCGTCGCGGTATGTGTCTGCCAATGATTCCCCTTCCGGGTCGATGTCAGAGAGAATGACGGTCAGACTGCGGCCGGAGGTGAGACGGCGACGGGTGAAGTCGAGTGCAATAGAGAGGGATGAAAGGTCGCAGGTATAGTCGTCATGGACAATCATGGAGTCATTGACTCCCGCGCTCACCTGCAGGCGCGTCCCGACAGGTAACAGTTGCGCGAGACGTGAGGAGATGGTCGCGTGGTCATATCCCATCGCGAGCATCGTGGCCAGGGCAGTGACAGCGTTCTCTATCTGCCAGCGGGAGTTGAAGGGGAGGGTGACAGCCACAGGTTCTCCACCCTCATATCGGTATGTGAGTACGGTCTTGTCATGGCTGAGCGGCGCGATGTCTACCTGGAGCGGTGAGTCCGGGTTGGCCCCTCCGATGCTCCATGACAAATGATGTTTGTCGGGGTAACATTCCCTGGCCGCGTGGAGTAGCGCTGGGTTGTCGCCACAATACACCAGTGTCTCCGCGTCACGGGCAAGCAGAAGCTTTTCGTTGATTTTTACCTCTTCCGAGTCGAAACCATCGGCATGTTCGGGACCGATGTTGGTGATGACGGCGATGTCAGGGCGAATCATTTCGGCCAGGGCCTCCATCTCTTCGCACCGCGAGATTCCCGCCTCGAAGATGCCGAGATTGTCGCGTGAGGATAGCCGCCACATCGAGAGCGGGACACCAATCTGGGAGTTGTAGCTTCGCGGGCTGCGGCATATGCGCCATTCGGGAGACATCAGCGCCCCGAGCCATTCCTTGACCATCGTCTTTCCACGGCTTCCGGTGATGCCGATTACTTTCCCCTCGAAACCGCGACGTCTGAGCGAAGCGGACTCCTGGAGGGTCTTCAAGGGGGATTCCGTCCCGACAAATTCCGCGTCAGGGAAATCAGTGGTACTTCCGGCGGGGAGGTGACCATTCTCTACGACGAAATGGCGCACACCCCGACGGTATAGCTCAGGAATGAAGCGGTGACCGTCACCCGTGGCGGTGCGCAATGCAAAGAAAACGGTGCGTGGAGCATCGGAAAGTGACCGCGAGTCGGTCAGCGGAATCAAATCCTCGAACATTTGTGTCTGTCTCCTTAAAAAATCACCCGCAAAATTACGATAATCCCCCGACCCCGCCAAATCCAATTATCCATTTTTCCTATAACAGACAAGACTCCGGGGCGCCGGGTCGTCAAGTATATCAAAAGCAATGGTCAATGAGGCCGGTGAAGAGTGCGGCGGAAGGCGCGGAGGCGGGAAGCCGCCTCCCTGATGGTCGGGTCTGAATAGAATGTGCGGGAAAAGAGGTCGTAGATGTAATCTACCGCCACCTCCGAAGGATGAACCATGTCGGATGCGTAGAATCGATAGTCACGCAGGTCATCCATCATTATCTCATATGAGGGAAAATATAGTATAAGACTCGGGTCGGACTGGCGGACACGCTCGCAGGCAAGCAGCAGCGTGGCTTTGGAAAGCTTGTCTGTATGAAGTCCGTATGTCTTGTGACGGATGGGGCTGACGGTCAGTATCACCCGCGACAGTTCAGGGCATACCCGCGTCATCAGTGAAATCGTCTCCGATATGGCCTCGACACATGTCTCGACCGACAGGTCATCGACACGGAATAGGTCGGGATGCTGTTTGTGGCAGTTGGCGACCGCCTGTCCGGTGGATTTCAGGCGGAAACAACGGGCCGACCCGAATGTGAGGATAAGTGTGGATAACTGCTGCAACCCTTCGTGGAGTTGTGTGAGACGGCTGTTGACAAGCTCGGCGGCCTCTTCGGCGGTGGGACGCGAGTATATGGAATGGAAATCGTAACTGCGGAATTTACCTTCGTGGGGGAAGAAGTCGGCAGGGGTGTAGACCTTCCCTTCGACCAACGCGGCGATGGAGTTGAGGATGCTCAGAGGGTTGTAGAGTGTGCCAAGCGGGTTTACCTCGATGTCAAATCCCTCAGCCAGCATACGGTCACCGATGTTGTCGGCGAAGCATGAGCCGATGGTCCACACACGGGATGAGTGGTCGATGGCACCCCGCAGGTCGGGAAGTGGAGATATTTCGGTGCGGAACTGCATGTCAATACATCTGGTAGTCAATCGAAAGCACCTGGAACTCGGTGCGGCGGTTGATTTGGTCGGCCACCGCCGCGTCCTCTTCCGAAAGGGTCTCGATGAATTCGGGAGTCAGGGTGTCACCCTCCTTGAACTGAGGATACAGACGGGCGAGTTTCTTGGTGATAGTCTTCGGGCGGCTTTTGCCGTAACCCTGAGATTGCAGGCGGTCAGGCTTTATCCCTACAGAAATCAGGTAGTCGATGACCGATTTGGCGCGTCGGCCCGAGAGGTTAATGTTGTATTCCTCTGTACCCATACGGTCGGTATGTGATGCCATCTCTATGGTGATGTTGGGATTGTCACGCATGACCTGGGCCATCTCGTCGAGGGCTTCCTTTGACTCGGGACGCAATGTGGCCTTGTCGAAGTCATAGAAGATGTTGTCGATGACCACAGGTTTGTTGATTGAGGCAAGGATAAAGTCAACCCCGTATTCGGCATCCTCCTCGGCGGTGTCTGAGGTGAATTCCTGTTTGGCGTTGAGGTAACCCTTTGCTCCGGCGAGCATCACATACTGCACCCCACGCTGGAGGGGGAAGCGGAAAGAGCCGTCAGGTTTGGCGACAGCTTTCTGGTTGGAACCGTCCTTGCCGATGATACGTATCACGGCGTTTGGCACCGGTTCCTCGTCGCGGTCGAGAACCCATCCGGAAATCCATATCTCAAGGTCAGGCAGTATGAATGAATAGATATGGTCGTAGCCACGGCCGTCACCACGGTTGGAGGAGAGGAATCCTGATTCCCCCTCTCCGAAAGTGATGCCGAAATCATCGGCGGCGGAGTTGACGGGCTGCCCCATGTTCTCCACCTTCCATCCCCCCGAGGGGGTGAGGGTGGCCTTGAAGAGGTCAAGCCCTCCGAAACCGGGATGGCCGTCGGAGGCGAAATACAGAATCGAGTCGGTGCGGACATAGGGGAACATCTCGTCGCCGGGTGTGTTGATAAACTCGCCGAGGTTTTCGAGCGACCCTACACGGTCGAGCAGGTTGATGCGCCAGATATCTTTTCCTCCCGAACCGCCGGGCATGTCGGAGGAGAAGTAAAGCCACTGTCCGTCAGGGCTGACAGCCGGATGACCGAGAGCCGATACCGTGTCGTTGATGATATCGAGTTTCACAGGTGCACTCCATTTCGCGTCGGAACGCTGAGAGGTGAAAATCTCCACGGATGTCGCCGCGTTGGGTTCGCGTCTCGCCCGGGAGAGATACATCGTGGAGCCGTCGGGGGTGAAAGAGCATACCCCTTCGTCCATCTCGGTGTTCAGCTCACCCTCGACAGGTTCGGGGCGCAGCCATTCACCTTTCTCATTCTTACGCGCCATCCATATGTCCCCCTTCTTCATGCCGGTGATTTCACTCTTGCGGTCCCCTGTGACCTTTTCGTTGGTCGAGGTGAAGTAGAGGACATCTGCGGTGGCGCGGTCAAGGAACATCGGGGCGTAATCGGCGCGGCGCGAGTTGAAGAGCTTCGACTGCTTGACCACATAGCGGGTCGGATGGCCCTTCTGGTTCAAGGCCCAGCGACAACCCGACAGGCCGGTCTGGGCAGCCGGTGACTCAGGGTCGAGGCGCAGGTAATCCTCATAGGCCTTGATTGCCTGGGCGTATTTCCCCTCCTCCTGGAGCGATTTAGCCATCAGGAGTATGGCGGTGGAGTCGGGATACTGGTAGCGTATGGCGTTGGCGAATGCCGCCGACGCGCGGGCGCTCATGCCGAGTTTCTCGTAGCACAACCCCATCTGGTAGGCCACGACTCCACGCTGGGGTCGCTCCTCTCGTTTGGTGAGCTTGTTGTAAATTTTGCGGTAGGTCTTCTGTGCCTCGAAATATTCCCCGCGCTCAAACTGCTCGTTGGCGACAGAGAGTTTCGCACCCCGGCATCCTGAGAAAGCGATTGCCAGCGAGAACGCCACGATGGCGGCTAAGACAGCCCGGGTGGCCTTGACTGAGTGTGATGTTGTGTTACGGATGGATAGCATACAATAAATATAACGCGCCCGGCTGAACAAATCGTATGTCGGCCGGTTGAAAAGATGCCGACAGAATGGCTGAAATTTTATAACTTTGCATTCCCCAGGGAAGGCAATTCTTCCCAACGGGGATGTCAGATATCAAACCACCTGTCAACACTCACAATGGCAAAACAGGAATACATAGAAAAGAACCAGCAGTGGCTCACCGACAAGGCAAATGAGCCGGGAGTGAAACTCCTCGACAAAGGGATATTGTATAAGGTTGTCAAAAACGGCAACCCCAAAGGCGCGATGCCCAACCGGGGAAGCGTGGTGACAGCCCATTATGTCGGTAAGACTATCAACGGCAAAACGTTCGACAGCAGCCGGGGGGGAGTGGCTCCCGCTTTCCGCCTGCGCGAGTTGATTCCGGGCTGGATCATAGCCTTGCAGCAGATGCACGTCGGGGACAAATGGGAAATCTACATTCCGGCCTCACAAGGCTACGGTCGTCTCAGTCAGCCCGGCATCCCTGGCGGCTCCACCCTCATCTTCGAAATCGAATTGCTGGGGGTATCCTGACCGAGGCTAAGGAGCCCGTGAGAAGATAAAAAGATATTGCCCTCGGTTCATAGTGATCTAAGAATCAGTGCATTGGCTTTGTCCACCAGGGCGGTGTCAAGGCTGGCGAGATAGATTCTGGTGGTGGTCTCCGACTCATGTCCCATACCTTCGCTTATGACGCTCAGGGGGATACCTTTCGATTTCGCGGCTGAGGCCCAGCTGTGACGGGCAACATACAGGGTGAGTGGAATCGAGATACCTGTCATCACGGCTATCTTTTTCAGATTGCGGTTGATATTGTAACCGGTGTTGCGGTAGGTGCAACGGTCATTGGCCCCGGATTTCCTGATGATTGGAAGCAAGTAGTTGTTGCAGTTCTCAGGATATTTGTTAAGGATTACCTGCATTTCCTTTGTCCATTCGATGATGAGTTGCTGACCTGTCTTGCGCCGCCGATAGGTCACATAGCCGTTCCTGAGGTCGGTTTTCCTCAGATATGCCATGTCGATGAAACTCATGCCCCGGAGGTAAAAGCTCATGATGAACATGTCGCGGGCGTAATCCAAGGCTGGGTTGCGTGACAGGTCGAGCTTCTTTATTTTTCTTATCAGTGGTAATGGCAATGCTCGTTTGACGGTCTTGTCTATTCCGGTATAGACGTGCCTGAAAGGATGGCGGTTCTCGATGATTTCTTGTTCGACAGCCCGGTTGTAGACGGCCCGCAGGATACGGGTATAGAAGGAGATGGTGTTGGGGGCGTTACCTTTCTCTTTGTGCCATGCCTCGTAATCCTCCATTATGTCGGATGAAAGGGAATCAATCATCAGGTCCTGGTTATTGCGGAATTTGCGGAAGCTGTTGAGGGTGGTGCGGTAGGTCTCAGCTGTCCTCACTTTGCCGTTCTCTTTAAGCTTGACGATGACCTTCTCCATGAAGTGGAACATCGAATACTCGTCAGTGTAACGAAGGAATTCCTCCACCACATCGTCGGCTGTGTAGGGGAGGCCGTCGGCATCCAGACGACGGTCGATTCGAGACAGCCGTTCCATATCCCATTTTATGTTTTGACGGATCGAGAGGATTAACCTCTTGCGTTCGCTGTCAAGCTCTGTTGAAACCGTCGAATGGTCCTCGTCCCATTCTGTTGGAAAGATGCGGTAATCCGAGATGAGCTGTCTTACTCTTCTTTTGTGGATAATCTGGTAATAGAGAGTGCCTTGGTTGCCTGTTACGGTCGAAGGACGGAATTTTAGTTTAATCGAAGCCATTTGTCAGTTGATATATATGGGTTTACACTATGAATACAGAAAGTGTATAATATATATCGTTGAGCGTATGTCGCGTTTATCGTTGGCTTCGTGCGTGGCAGGGGGCTATAGAGACAGGTGTAAGAGCGGGTAATTTTATAAATCAATAGCGTAGAGCAGATGTTCCTGCAACCGGTGGCCAGCGGGCAAGGATGGATGCTGGAAACGACCTATGGCTGTCATCCCGACACGTTTCATCACATTTTCAGAAGGGGTGTTGGGAACAGCGGTGAAGGAGTATAACCGCTTGAACAGTCCCCGTTGCCGGGCGTATGCGATGCATGCCGTTGCCGCTTCGGTCGCGTACCCTTTGTGCCAGTGTCTGTCAGACAGACGCCATCCGATTTCCCAGCCGGGTGAGAATGGGACATCGAAACAGAACCGGTGGAATCCCACATACCCTATGAAATCACCCGAATCCTTTAGTTCAACAGCGAACAGCCCATAGCCATATTCTTCCAGTTCGGAGGTGATGCGGGATATGAAACGGTCAGATTCCTCCCGGTCAAGTGTGGCCGGAAAATGGCGCATCACATTCGGATTACTATTCATCATGGCGAACACCTCGCGGTCGGTTTCTTTCCAGCCACGCAGGATGAGTCTGTCGGTCTCGATGTAGATGGTTGTCTCCATAGTGCAAAGTTAGCTTTTTTTCGGGAACAAGGAAACCGCATACCGCGTGGCATTATGACTGGCTTGCGGGATGCGGCAATTTTCTACCGGGACGGGGGATGTCTCATCCCCCGTTACCCTCACATTTCTGACCTGAAATCTTAACCTGAAAAAAATATTGTTTTTTACCTTTGGATGTACTTATTGTTGATTGAGTTCATAGATACGGCTTGAGAGGTCGTTGTTGGTGAACAATGGCAGACCGACAGTCATCAGGTACTGGCCTGAGTATGTTTTGGGATTGTTGTCGGACGCGCAGTAGGCGCGGTTGATTTCACGCACGGAATAGGTAGCCTTGGAGTTCAGACGTCGATTCCCTCAAACGCGAAGCCATCGACTCCCTGCCGGATATTTCCTTCTGACACACCACATTTGACTAAAAATTAATACCTTTGTATATGGAAACGAACAACTCTCAACTCGTAATATATCAGACTCCACAGGGCGACACTCGTATAGATGTAAGAGTCAAAGGCGAAACAATCTGGCTCACTCAGCGTCAGATTGCGGAACTGTTTGGGACAAAAGTCCCGGCTATCTCCAAACACCTTAAGAATATCTTCGCATCCGGAGAACTTCAGGAAGATATGGTTATTTCCAAAATGGAAACAACCACTCGACATGGCGCGATAGCTGGGAAAACTCAAACTACAGAAACCAGTTTCTATAATCTTGACGCTATCCTTTCGGTAGGCTATCGCGTCAATTCCAAGAATGCCACAGCATTCCGAATCTGGGCTAATCAGGTTTTGAAACAATACCTTTTGCAGGGTTACGCAATCAACGAACGGGTTGTCGCGCAGAAGTATGATGAGCTGAGCCAGTTGGTAAAGGTATTGGGTCGCACCATACAGAATCAAGAGAAGCTGACAGAGGACAGTCGCTCGTTGCTTGATGTTGTTGTCGATTACACATACGCACTCGACACCCTCGACCGCTATGATTATCAAGAATTGAAGATTGAGGACACCACCGGCAAAGAGGCGTTCCATGCCACATACGAAAACGCAATGGAAGTCATCCGCGAACTTCACGAGAAATTCGGAGGTGGCACATTGTTCGGCAACGAGAAAGACGATTCCTTCAAAAGTTCCATCGGTCAGATTTATCAGACTTTCGGCGGCGTTGACCTATACCCGTCAGTCGAGGAGAAGGCAGCCATGCTCCTGTATCTCGTTACCAAGAATCACTCCTTCAGCGACGGCAATAAACGCATTGCCGCCACACTATTCCTATGGTTCCTTAATGGTAACGGCATCCTTTATAATGAGGATGGCACCAAGCGCATCGCCGACAATACCCTCGTCGCCCTCACCCTGATGATTGCCGAAAGCCGCACCGAAGAAAAAGACACAATGGTCAAAGTAATCGTCAACCTAATCAACAAGAATAACTGAGATCACAACTTAAATTTCATTACTAGTCTAATACTACGACAGTTAGTTGCATTTTGTATTTTTCTAACACATCAAACATAAAACAATGTAACGACCTATTTCTGTGATGAGAGTCGCCATTGCCAGAACAATACCACACAAAAAAGCGAGCTTCGTATCCAACGATAAGTTGTTGCCGAAGCCCGCTGTATGAGTTAGTGATTGAAGCCTTACCGTCGAGACCTTACCTTAGATTTACGAAAGTGCGGCGGCGTTGCCGCAACTCCCTAATCAATATATTTTATCACTCTTTTTCGCCCATAACGGGGAATTCCGTTTTTGAACTCTACTATTTCTATCCAAATTACCGTGATTGTCAAACTCATACTGATATGTAAAGGTATTATTGTTTCTCTCAATGAGAATTAACCTACCGTTGTCATATTTAATCTTACTGTTACCGTCTGTACTAATTCTGGAAATTGTTACCGTAGATCCTACATAATCGTAGGTCTCAGTATATTCAAAGCCCCGATTAGGCTGATTATATAGAATTGAATAAAGACGTCCGTCAGTATATGGCAAGGAGGCGGTCATGTTTGCTGGGTTTACTCAAAATTAGGTTAGTCAATAACATGATTCTCTTATCCAGCTACGGCATACGGCAATCCTATTTGGCAATGAGCGACCACGGCAGAATACCCAAAGTTAAGAATAGGTATCCAATTGTAAGGGCTATATTCGATTCGGCAATCTGATATGAAATTCAAGAAAGATAAACCAATTTTCGTTATCTGAAAAGTCAGACTATAATTTGAGATTCTAATAGCCACACTGGAATTGGTACTCGGTACCGGATTTCAAAGTCGCGTTTTGACTTTGTTGGGATAATTGGATAACGACATCAATATTTGTTATGAGCAATCGGACTATACAGTTGCCGCATTCAATTCAAATCCGATTATGACATCACAAAATCCATCAACATTGCTTTCAAGTGCTGCATGATTCGGCATCGGGCCAAGAATGTTGCCAGATCTCGATACGAAAAGTTATAGCTGCTGATAAAACATCATGCGAAAATTTTTCGTCGATTCTTTCTTTTCGTGGCTGACTTTTGCAGTACACTTTCACATTGAGTACACTTTTAGTACACCTTAGAAATAATAAACCCCTTGAGAATCAGTTGATTATCAAGGGGTTAGGGTACCCATAACAGGAGCATTAATATTTTATTGAATTAAATTAGGACTTATCGTGTCAACAATGAACAAAATTGCTTAAAACACTGTTATTCAATTATAATAAACCGAATTAAACCAGTTCAAATTATAGTTAGACTTGAACCTGATTCACCTTAATTCACCTTTGGTTGACACGGCGTTGACATCGGTTGACACGGAAATTTGGTGATTCAAAAGTTTATGACTAATTTTGCATTAAACATAATTTACTCTCCCTATGGCAACAATCACCAGGTATATCACAAAAGGAACAAACCCTTCCGGAAAAGCGGAGCTGCTTCTTCGCCTTTCCGTATCCCGCAGCCTCGTGGCTCGTCTGAAAACAGGATTATGGATAGAGCCGACACGATTCAACAAAGGCTCGTTTTCGATGCCAAAGGCCGCTGATGCCAAAGCCGAAATTAGAGCGATCGAAGACAAGGTTATCGACATTGAGCGATTTCTGATTAAGCTCTGTGAAAATACATCGGCCGATATTCTCACAAAAGAATACATCGCTGAGCAACTCGACCTTTTTCTGCACCCCAAACCAGAAAGAAATAAAAGAGCAAGCAAGCCCCGGGATCCGAATTTCTTTGAGATTTTCGAAGATTATATCGAGAAGAAGAACATCTCGCAGTGGAGGATCAAGCATCTCCGCGTGCTTAAGCGGGCTCTCATGCGATACGAATTATACGTTAGAGCCAACGGCAATAAACGCTACAAAATCAAACTTGAGGAATTCACTGTAGAGGATATAAACAAGTTTGAGAAGTTCTTGCGTTCGGAGCATGAGATATATGAGAAATACCCAGAAATATATAATTCAATTCCGGCAGATACTCATTCAAGTCGAAAGAAACCAAAGCCTCATCCGAAAGGTGATAACACAATCATCGGTCTGTTTGGCTTGATGCGTGCTTTCTATCGCTGGTGCAGGGATCAAGAATTGACCACAAATGACCCTTTTGCCAAGTACAACGGTAAGACTACGGAGGTCTATGGTACTCCTTACTATATTACTCTTGAAGAGCGCGACAAGATTGCCGACTATGACCTTTCGGCAAATCCATCGTTGGAGGCTCAGCGAGACATCTTCATCTTTCAGTGCCTAATCGGTTGTCGTGTGTCCGACCTTATGGCTATGACCCCGGCAAGCATCATCAACGGTGCCATAGAATATATGCCGCAGAAGACCAAAGGAGAACGTCCGCAGGTCGTCCGTGTTCCCCTCAACGCACGAGCTAAGGCTCTGGTGGAGAAATATGCCGGGCGTGATGACTTGAAAGGGAAATTGTTCCCGTTCATCAGTTCGCAGAAATACAACGTGGCTATCAAGAAGTTTTTCACCGTATGTGGAGTGGACCGTATGGTGACTGTCCTCAATCCGACGACTGGTGCGGAAGAGAAACGCCCCCTCAACGAAATCGCAAGCAGCCACCTGGCCCGACGCACCTTCATCGGCAATCTCTACAAGAAAGTCAAAGACCCTAACCTCGTCGGCTCCCTTAGCGGTCATAAAGAAGGCAGCAAAGCCTTCGCCCGCTACCGCGACATCGACGAGGATATGAAGAAAGAACTTGTTGATCTACTTGATTAAATAGTTGGTGGTTACTGATATTCGAAGAATAATGCGCAATTTTGTATTATGACACAGGATTTGACACTCTCTCAGAATAAAGAGTACCGTAGCTGGGTTAAGGAACTCAAGCAACGGTACCTTTCCGCCCGTCTTAAAGCCTCCGTAGATGCCAACCGCACACTGTTGGAATACTATTGGAGTCTGGGACGCGACATCGCCGACAAACAGTATGCCAACACTTATGGCACTGGATTCTACAAAACGCTTAGTCATGATTTGAGGTCTGAGATGCCCGGAGAAAAAGGTTTTTCAGAGACCAACCTCAAATACACGTACTATTTCTATCAGCTTTATTCCCAACTATTTGAGAATCGTCTACAGGGCGTAGACGATTTCGAGAAGCAAAATCATCTACAGGGTGTAGACGATTTGCTTAAAGAGATATGCTCAATTCCATGGTTCCATCAACAGCGTATAATAGACAAATGTAAAGGGGATGCAAAAAAGGCTCTTTTCTTTGTCCGCAAGGTTATAGAAAACAGCTGGGGACGCGATGTACTACTGAATTTCCTCGGAACGGACCTGTATGAGCGTCAGGCAAAAGCCCTCTCTAATTTCAGCAAAACGCTTCCGGCACCTCAAAGCGATCTTGCCCAGCAAACCACCAAAGACCCATACGTATTCAACTTTCTGGCGATGACGGAGGACTATAACGAGCGGGAACTTGAAGACGCTCTTGTCGCCAACGTGACGAAATTCCTTGTGGAGTTGGGTACCGGATTCGCCTATATGGGGAAACAGTATCGACTACAGGTAGGCGAAAAAGAAATCTTCATCGACCTTCTGTTTTACAACACCCGCATACACGCGTATTGCTGCGTGGAATTGAAGACTGGCTCATTCGAGGCATCCCATCTTGGACAGTTAGGTCTGTATGTTACGGCAGTCAATCATCAGCTGAAGACGGAATACGACAATCCTACAATCGGATTGCTGATTTGCAAGGACAAAGACAATATTGAGGCACAATATTCATTGGAGGCATACAATCTTCCTCTTGGAATATCTCAATATGAGCTGTCCAAACTTATACCCAAAGAGATAAAGAGTTCCCTTCCATCCATCGAGCAGATAGAATCAACATTGGAGCAATTATCGGAGAATAACGAGGAGTGATATTTCCCCCTCCAGCCTACATTTTAGAATTTGATAGTCCCGATTCATCACGAGTCGGGACTATAAGTATGGGGATGCCCATAATTGAGAGATCAGATTTCCACTCAACGCCCTTTGGAATAAAGGCAGTGCTAAAGTGGTGCTAAAGTGGTGCTAAAAATGGTGCTAATACATCCGACATAAGACATACTGAGAAAAGCGAGAGCTGATGTCGGTAAAAATGTCGGTAAAATGTCGCTAAAAATGCAGTTAAAAAAGTGTCTTTGACTCAGATGAGGGTAGAAATGAGGGTGGAAATGAGGGTAGAACGAGACCTCAACTGTAAATCCAACTGTAAATTCAACAGCAAATACAGTTGAATCAATTACACTACTAAAGCGGCAAGAGGCTGGGCGGTCTGCATTGTTGGCGGCGGTTATGCCGTCAAAAGGTGACGGTGCGGGCACTGACACCTTTCGACCGCATCGCGCCTATGCTCAACTGCGGAAATAACATTCACGAGTGAGCCGAAAGCGCAGACACTGTTTCTTTGAAGGCATTATGTTCAATGAAATTGAACACAGGTATTGCTTTGAACAAACGAAGCGCAAGGATGAGGGTGCAGCTATCGCTTTTGGGCATAAAGGGTTAGAAGCAGAGCGAAGGCAATGCTTGACAGTAACGCAGGAAGATTGGTGTCATCATAAAATAATGCCTTGATCAGCCAATTTATTCCGCAGATTCCAGCCAATATCCCGACTACCAGACAGATATTTTTTCCTGTGATGATTACTTTCTTATCTTTCTTGATTTCCATATCGGTTATCCTAAGATTGAAATTCGCTTTGCCATTGTATCTATCTTGTCATGATAGGCTTCCTGTAAATCTGTCGGAAGGAAAGAGACATCTATCAGCTCGTGCCATTTGGGGATGGCTTTGGAGAATCGGGCGAAAAGGTTTGCTATGGCTTTTTCATCTATGCCGCTGTCGCGCATCGCTTTCTCAAAATCTTCCCGCTTTATCCGTTTCTTCTTGCCGTTGAGCGTCAACGCAAGTTCTTCGTCATCCTCAGGCATGGCGAGAGCAGTTGACAGCAGGTCGTATGCCGGGGTCAGAATATAGTCGTCGGCAGGACGGAAGAGGGAGAAGTTCTTCAGGTGCATGTCGGCGTTTCCTGTCAGCCATGAGAACAGCACTACTTCCCAGAAGTTGACGACATCTAACAGTGGGGCTGAAGAATGCTGACGTATCAGTTTAGCGATACGCTCGTATGAGCCTTTGTATTTGTCCTCAGTAAGCCTTTCCGAGAGCTGGCACATATCCTCCATCGCAATCTTGGCGCCTTTCTTGGTACGGTCAACGCGACGGGTGATGTAGCATAGTTCGCCATCGGCAAACCGTATCAGCGAATGGGGCACGGTCTTTATTCCGGCAGCTTCCGCCAGGTGCATGGTCAGGTCTTCGTTTTCCGGCAGATTGGCGAATCGGTCGGTCTGAGGTTTCAGTATAAACCGTCCCCATATTCCAACGATAGTGAACCGTTGAGGCTCACCGGCGCGACCGCGTGAGATGTCGAGCGACAGCTTTGCCTGAACACCGGTTACAGTAGTGCTTGCCGTCACTATCTCACGTGCCAGTTCCTTGATATTGTCGCGTGTATAGGGCAAGACCGGCACCGTCGTCGATTCAAATATTTTGCGGGCACACGTCTTATGGTAATCGACTTCACCATCTGCCAACGGCTTATAGCAGTAAAGACACTTATTCATTGCCGTCCTCCTTTCTTTCCATAGGTATGACACTTACATTACCGATGCAGTCCTTGCAGCAGACGAGCAGCAATGAAAATCTGTCGAGGACCGAAATTTTCCAGCTCTGTTCCGCTATGTCGAGGAGCCAGCCTTCGGGAATGAGTCCGTCAAAGAACGGAAAAAGCACATTGTCGCGGTATGGCTTATCGGTCAATGGTAAAGTAAGGCTCACAGCAACGGCAACATTCGATTTCAGGTAATCGGAGTTGTAGCGAAATTCATAACCCAAATCATCTTCGGTCAGAATTCCGGCGAGCACATTATTCAGAAATACCTTTGCCTGTTTCATACCTCAGTGATTTTAGCCGGAGTCATTTCGGCTCCGAACATTGCAAGAACTTGATTCACTTTGTCAAGGCGAAGAGTCGTTTTCCCTTGTTCAAGTTCGCGCACAAAGCGAAGACCGACCCCGGATTTCTGGGACAGGTCAACTTGCGTAAGCCCGAACTGCTTACGCATCTCCTTAACATATTTAGCTAACTGAGTCATGCGATATACCCTTTTGGGTGCAAAGATAGTGAATTTTATTCATATTACACCATAAAGGGTATAAATTATTTTGCAGCAGTACAGATTATACCCTTTAGGGGATATTCATTCTAAACCGGTAAGAGGCTGGGCGGTCTGCATTGTTGGCGGCGGTTATGCCGTCAAAAGGTGACGGTGCGGGCACTGACACCTTTTGACCGCATCGCGCCTACGGGCAACTGCGGAAATAACATTCGCGAGCGAGCTGAAAGGGTTTGTCGGCGAAGCCGGTGCGTTTCAGCAGTCCTCGGGTCTGTGGAGGCCATTATGGCTTTTGCTCCATCGCTTTCATCGGACATTTCCTCACACATTTGCCGCATTCGATGCAGAGGCTATAGTCTATTACCGGAAAGCCGTCGGCATCCTGTGAAATCGCTCCGACCGGACACATCTTAATCAGTGGACATACATGGTTGTGGGGGCATATACTTTTATTGACCTGTATCATAGTTCTATTTTTTTATTTGCAAAGTTAAGTGTTATTCTACGTTCTACAAAATAGATTTTTTATATCTTTGCATCGAATTTACCGAACACAAATAGGACTATATGACACTCCAGCAAATGGAATACATTGTGGCGGTTGATAAATACCGCCATTTTGCAAAGGCGGCGGAATCGTGCGGCGTTTCGCAGTCCACCCTGTCTTCTCTCGTTCAAAAACTTGAGGCGGAACTTGATGTGACTATATTTGACCGCAATAGTCATCCGGTCAAGCCGACGGCTGTCGGCGAAGAAATCATCAGCCGTGTAAAACAAGTGCTGTTCAACGCCGCACAAGTCAAAGAACTGGTGGCCACACGAAAAGGAGAGTCCGTCGGAAACGTCTCGCTCGGGATTATTTCAACCGTTGCGCCGTATCTCTTGCCAAAGATGTTTAAATATATGTCGGTCAATCATCCCGACATACATCTGCATGTCGAGGAAGCGAGGGTTTCCACCCTTGTTTCAAAATTGGAGCGCGGGGAGATTGATATCGCGATTATGGCAACACCTGTCAGCAACAGCGAGCTGCTGGAGATTCCGATTTTCCGTGAACGGCTAATGGCTTACGTCTCCCCGGAATCGCCTATCCACAATGACGACGTCTTGCAAACAAACAGCCTTCCCGTCGACAGCGTCTGGGTGCTCCGCGAAGGCTATTGTCCCAATCGCGGCGTTTTCCATTTCTGCAACAATATCACGGGCAGACAAGCCATATATGAAGCTGGAAACGTGGAGACTCTCATAAAAATCGTGGATGAGAACGGCGGGTATGCAATCATCCCCGAGCTGCATGTGCCACTTCTCAGAAAATGCCAGCAAACAAACGTACGCATACTTGCAAACCCCGAACCGAGTCGAGAGATAGCTTTTGTTGTTCACCGCAATTTTGTGCGTGAACGACTGCTCAACATCTTTGTCGATTCAATTAAGACCATAATACCCGCGGATATGCTTTATCAACGAATCCAAAAGTTTCCGATAATCATCTAATCGAATTTGTCGATGTTGTCATTTATTTTATCGTTTGCATCAATGGTGCAAATGGAGTAATTTTGCAGCATTAAAACACTATCGATAAATAAAAAACAATATGGCTAATAAGCAATTTTTCCGTTCACTGCCACGCAAAGGCTTCCCACTATACTGGATTCTGCTGGGATATCTAGTCGCAGGCTACTTTTGGCCGGCTATCGGATTCATTGCCATAATCTGTATGATAGCGCCTGTCGCTTTTGCTGTGCGCAAGGGTCGTTGGTGGTGCGGCAATGCCTGCCCGCGTGGTAACCTCTACGACAGGATTCTGACGAAATACTCGCCGCACAGGCCTATCCCGGCGTTTGTGCGCACCCGAGGATTCCGTATCCTTATGGTGATGTTCATCTTCACCATGTTCGGCATACAGATGTACCGGGCATGGGGCGACTGGAACGACATGGGGCGTGTGTTCTGGACAATCATACTTATTACCACTATCGTAGGCGTGATCCTTTCGTTTATTTACGCTCCGCGCACATGGTGCTCGTTCTGTCCGATGGGAACGTTGTCATCTTGGGTGACTCCACGCAGCGACAGACTTCCAGACAACTACAGCCGCATTATGGTGAGTGAAAAATGTACCACCAAATGCAAGCTCTGCTCTGCGGTATGTCCAATGCAGCTGAAGCCGTATGAGAGTCGGAATAACGCAGAAGGCTTCCTTCATCCCGATTGTATCAAATGCGGCAACTGCATCAAAGGATGCCCCTTGAAAGTCCCTGCAATGAAGCCATAACCGACAGCCAATAGCCTCCGTCCGAAAAAGAGCCGGCATTAAAGCCGGCCCTTTTCGTATGTATACCACTTGTTGAAAAGGTTTGCTATCGCCGAAGATGCAGAATCTGCTTTTGAAACCGGCAAGAGGCTAGGCGGTCTACATTGTTGCGGCGGTTATGCCGTCAAAAGGTGACGGTGCGGGCACTGACACCTTTCGACCGCATCGCGCCTACGGGCAACTGCGGAAATAACATTCGCGAGTGAGCCGAAAGCGCAAGTCGGCGAAGCCGGTGTGCGGTGCGAAGCATTCGGACTCACCGCAACACCGAGAACCGGCAACGCCTCCGAGGATTGGCGACGGCTTCGCTGATGCCACCTCTGAGACTTATTGCCGTTCCTCCGTGTTCTTTATCGCTGTTGCCTGATAAGGAATTTTACGACCGCCCGGCCACTTGCCGCTTGATTCAGCAGTCCACGGGTCGAGACAGTGATAATCCGCCTTCCTGCGTTGTCGGCTTATCACAGACTCGCCCTGCCGGGACTGGTCATTTCCATTTTTTTCAGTGCATTATTGTTTTTCCAGATAAATCATATCACGCAATGTTACCCCTTCCTCAATAATTGGAGCAGGGTAATTATCTGTGAAGAAATTTGGAATACGGTGAGAATATGAATAGCCACAGGATTCATAGAATCTCAATGTTGAGGGCGTCTCTCCGGTTCCGAGAATGATCTTTTTATTTGAATGTCGAGATTCGACATATTCAAGCATCCGACGACCGTATCCATGCCGTCTGTATTCATCATCGACGGCAAGATTTTTTATCTCAACAGTATTGGGGTCAAGATTTAAGGTTACGCAAACGGCTATCGGCTTACCATTAAATAAGCCGACATAAAGAGTTCCATTATCAAGATAACGGTCAATCATAGTCTCTGATTCATCTCCAATCAAAAGCAGAGGAAGATACTGTTTCTTATCATTATTAATCTCGGTGATTGAAAAGTTATCATCTGTTCTCATATTGCAAAATTACCACTTTTTCACGGGATTTCAGTGCCAATATGCTGTCATTCGTTTTCACCGTCATGGAGTCTTAGCTCCAGATTATGCGATACTATCAACTCAGGAAGCCTTGCTTGCTCGGATTCAGAAACGTGCGGAGCAGGGCTATTCTTGTGCCTTTTGGCTGAAAAATCTCCAGACACAAAATGGTATTTGCCTCCGCAAGCTCCGGCTAATACTTCATTTTGCACTCGTATTTTTCCGCCAAAGGGCGAACAGCCCTTCTTTGCCTCCGCACGCTGCCGTGTCAACGAGCAAGCAAAACTTCGATAGTCGATAGACGCATAAAAAAATGTCGCACGATGAAAACGAACAACAACATATCAATTAGACGAGGCAGAGCATCCATCTCCATTCTCAACCGCATAAAAAGAGTTCTCCTCTGGGCGGTGGGGATAATTGGGGCAATACTCGGATTGGTGTTGTGGGTGTTTCTCCGATCGATATTCCGAGGCGTGGGTTGGATAATCAGCCTAATCTCAGCACTGATGATAATCTATTGGCTACTCACTTTATAAAACTCAACTGATATGGCTACACACAAATCAAACAACGCTGCAATCGCAGCAATGCAGCAGATGCTACAGGAGCGTTGCATCGCCGAACCCTCATTCGCTATCAAGATGGCGAACCCATCAAAGAGCATGGAGGGAGCCGTGAACTACCTCTGTTCGCAAATCCAAAAGAGCGGGATGTGTTGCGTGGACGATACCACCGTGATGAACATATTGGTCCACTACTTCGACGAGAACGAGATTGAGGACTGCGGAAAGGTCAACTGCAACATCGTGGTATCAAAGCCGGAACTCTCCGATGAGGACAAGGCGGAACTCAAAGAGCAGGCTATGGAGCAGTATAAGCAGGAGCAACTCCGAGAAATCAGACGGCAGTCAGCTCCAAAGGCTCAACCCAAATCGACAACGGCACCCAAAGCCGGAGAAGAAATCAATGTCCAACCCAGTCTATTCGACCTATAAAACCCCAGTAAGATGAAACCGAGAAACAAGAAGCAACAGCATATAGTGGAACTGAGTGGGCGACTCCGCCCGCTCACCACCGCCCAAAAGCAATGGGCGTTCAGCCACACCATCGACCATTACGCCTATCGTCTCAAATCGGGCAAGACGGTATGTATGGACTGCGGACACGAATGGCAGGAGGTCGGCTTCGGCATCTATCGTTGCCCCAACTGCGGAGAGAGGGTCGAGATACGCAACACCAAAGAGCGAGTACGCCGAGACAAATCCTATTTCAACGTAATCACCACTATGGAGGACTATCAGGTAGTGAGAATGTTCCTGATGATAGTTGAAATGCGCAAGGGGATGAAGGCGAAGCCTGCCTATCTTGAAATCGGTCAGTATTGGATTGACCCCAAGGGACACGCCACAGTCGTGGGACTCCAGCGCACACTCGGCTACTACATTGACTCATTCGCTTTCGGCTCGCCGTTGGAGATAAGGGGCGACAACGATGCCTTCCGTCATATCGCAGGAGAATGGGTATATCCCCGCATCAAGTCAACCGACACCATCAAGCGCAACGGGTTCAAGGAATGTTGCCACGCAATGCACCCCGTCACACTCTTTCAGCAGTTGCTCACCAATCCCAAAGCCGAGACGCTGATGAAATCCGGAGACATTGAAATGCTCCGCTATCTTTGCCAGCATCCGCAGGAGGTTGACAAATATTGGGACTCCATCAAAGTAGCCAAGAGAGTTGGATACATATTCAAGGCACCAAGTATGTGGTTCGACTATATCAAGATGTTGGAGCGTATTGGCAGAGACCTCCATTCCCCGTCATTGGTCGCACCGAAAGACCTCAAGCACGTCCACGATGAATATGTGGGGAAAGTCAACCGACAGAGGGTAAAGGAGCAGAGGGAAGCCAACCGCAAGAAAGCGGAAGCCGACCAAGCCAAGTTCGAGGAACTCAAAGGTCGTTTCATCGGACTGACGATGACAGACGGCACAATCCGGCTCCGCACCCTCGACAGCGTAGCCGACTACTACGATGAAGGCACCAAGCAACACATCTGCGTAGGTTCAGCGGGCTACTATCTCAAAGCCGACACGCTGGTGTTCACAGCCACGATGGGAGGCAAGACCATCGCCACAGTGGAAATTTCGCTGAAGGACTACTCAGTCGTTCAATGCTGAGCCTTCGCCAACAAGGTCTGCGAATACACCGAGCAGATAGCCGGCATCATCAACGCCAACAAGAAGATGATTGCCGAGCGCAAGAGAGCATAAGTTAAATCCGACCACCGCCAACTCCGGCGGTGGTCACAACACCCCCAAGACTATGACACGAATGACCCAAAACGGAATATCGACCACCCAAGCCGGACAGGAGCAGTATGAGACCTTTTACTCCGCCCACCGAGGTCGCAGGATAACGAGAGTGATGTACGACTACAGAACCAAAGATGGTGACCTCTTTTCGGTAGTCGCTCCAACCCTCCAGGAGTGCCGTCACAAACGAGACGAGTGGCTCGCCAAACGAAACAAGTAACCAAAGCCATATCAGTGAAGAAGGCGGTGAAGCGTGATGCTCCATCGCCTTCAATTTGCCAGAAATTTCGGCCGCCACAGGCGGCGTTGGGGATGTCATTCGTTCCGAAATCCATGGATTTTTAGTAATTTTGTGTTCACAAAACTCATCAAATTCAAGAGATAATGACTAAAGCAGATATAGTTAACGAGATAGCCAAAACGACTGGCATCGACAAGCCTGCCGTTCTTTCAGTGGTAGAGCAATTCATGACCGTAGTGAAAGACAGCCTCGCTCACGGCGAAAACGTCTATCTTCGTGGCTTCGGTTCCTTTATTGTAAAGACTCGTGCCGAGAAGACAGCCCGCAACATAAGCAAGAACACAACGCTCATCATCCCGGCGCACAACATTCCGGCATTCAAACCCGCCAACTCCTTCAAAGACGAAGTCGCAAAGTGATTATGGAGGAAGATAACGAAGAGGAACAGTCCAAGGTCGAAACCATCCATATTCAATCAAACACCTGCAACTGCGCTGAATGTCAGGAGAAACGCAGTAAGTATGTTACCATACTTGATGTTGACCGATATATCGAATCTCTTAACGACTGGGATTGAACCGACAAGAGAAAGAGGTGTTTTGTGTATATGATTCAAGAACAATCTCAAGAAAACATTTTAAGAGTAGATTTTTATGAAGACAAACAATATATCATTCATTGCTGGTGTCGCATTATTGGTGGCAACGGCAACTGGATGCACGAGCAACAAAGAAACGAAGGCAGATAAGCTTGACAACAATGGTAAGACCGAAGTCGCTAACGCCGACATTCGCGGACAATGGTATATCGAGAACATTGTTTTTAGCGACTCTGACTATGTGCGTCCAGATGAAACATCATCAAGCATGAAGCAGTACATTGTGTTTGAAGACAGCACATACTTCATCATGACAAACTGCAACTCCATCAGCGGGTCATATACTGTAAAGGGAGAATCCATCAAACTCGGTGACGGAGCCATGACTGAAATGGCGTGCGATGATATGAGGACAGAAGATGCTATACGCCGTATTCTTCCCCGAATATCTACGATAGACGTTCAGAATGATTCAGTCGTAAGACTGAACGGCTCGGCTCCAGCCGAATGTATCCTCCTGCGCAAAGCAAAAAATGAAATCAAATGAACAGGATATACCTAACCATTACAATCCTTTTGTCAATTCTTGCTGCTGTCGGGTGTAAATCACAAAAGACTGTCACGCCTGACATGGTGAATATTGATGGGACTGTGCTTTATGGTCAGGATAAAACACCTCTCTGGCAAGCGGTAGTAAAGCGTGTTTCCGATGGCAAGATATTTCTAACCGACACTTTAGGTAATTTTCATATTGAGGCACAGGCTGGAGATTCTCTAATTTTTTCTTACGTCGGGACTATCAGTAGGATATTGCCTATTGTCAGGCAGGACACGCTTATGACCGTAGAACTTGAACCATATATACTCGGCAATGACGAGTATGTCTATAACGAAAAATATATCGGCACATTTGAAGACCGAGACGATGGATCGACTCTTGTAATCAGCAAAGCAGAAAATGGATATAATGTCTCTATAAGATTATTCCGTCTGACGGAGATTAACGACTGTATAGGGAAATTGAAAGACGGCAAACTTCTCTTTACGGGAACAGATGCTTCCGGGAACCCAATATCAGGTGCAATCACAGTTCAGGGAGATTCTGCAAAACTGGTGCTCGCGGATTCTACTTGGGAATATCTTCCGGTCGGAACAACATATACTTTTGAAAGGGAACAGAACTTAACTCAAAAATTCTATTCGACCGCCGAAGGCATGTCAATGTCCATTATCAGTCCAAAACCGATTAAGAGCCCAATAGATTCGCTTATCGTGGAATTTGCGAATAATCGCAATATAGATATGACTACTGGCGAATGGTATAGAATCGATAGACAATCGGCAAAAGGGAACTGGACGAAAGCTCCATACTCCGGGAAGTATCTTAATCTTTTGGCAAAAGGAACAGAGGTCTGTTTTAATGATATTGGATATGTTGTTCGACCTGATGGCAAATTCAAGATGACTATTAAGCCCTGGATTTATGACCTGAGTGATAAATCCGCAACGTACCGTCTTGTGAAAACATTCCACTATCCACCTTATCCAATCCAGAAAAGCGACACGGCGTATGTTGAATTTCAAATCAGATAATCAAATGTTGAGCAATAAAGTAAAGCAAAATATCTGGCTGACACTCGCTATATTGTCTGTCGGTTGCATTATAGACAGGGCGATTCGTGTTATAGATGGCTCCGTTGAATGGTGGAACCTGTTTCGACGATTTTTATAACCGCTTTCTGCACCAAATTCTATCTTTGCTACCGCAAACTGGTGATACGCGGCAACCATTTCGACCGTGTCAAGGTTTTTAAATAATTAACATATAAGCACTTGAGTATTATGATGAAGTTAATTTGCTCATGTTTCATTCTTGCCATGTGCATGTCGTTTTCTTCTTGTCAAAGTGACAATGAAGAATATAAGAGAGAAATTTCAAATCTTGAAGACAGAGTTTCTGAATTAGAATCCGAACTTGAAGAAGCCAATAATACCATATCAGAATATGAAGCAAAATTTGATCAAATACAGTCAGACGCTTCTGATGGATATGATGCCATAAGCTATTTCAATTGGAGCTATGAACTTCAAGAAGCATTGGATGCATTTGAGAATATTCAGAGTGAAGCTTCATATTAAAAGCTCGTAGAGAAGTAGTTGTATGGAGAATTCTTTTCAGAACATTCGATCTAAGTCTGAAGCATCATATATTCTGTCCCTATAGACCGGATTACGGTTGAATCGTATAAATAGAGAGTATGGGGCAACAACGATAAGATAAACGAGAAGCACGCACATTACTACAATGAGTTTGCTTATCATTTTACCGATATATTGAAATGGTATCAGTATCTTTTTCATGTCAAAACAAGGAATAGATAAATGGTGCGACAGCACTGTCTGCAAATAAAACCAGTAGTCCAACTATCAGTAGGATAAAAAGTAATGGAGCAAGCCACCATTTCTTGGTTTGCACGATAAAACTGAATATTTCTTTTAAGAACTCCATATTATTTCTTAACGATAAAATTGCCGATTACCAGATAATCCAAGCCACTTTTCTTAAATGTCGCTATCGCATCTGAAGGCGTACATACAATAGGTTCACCCATAACATTAAAGCTTGTATTGAGAATGGCGGGACAACCAGTTAGAGCCTTAAACGTTTTCAGAAGTTTATAGTATTTAGGATTGTCTGATTCAGATACTGTTTGAACTCTCGCCGTTTCATCGATATGTGTTGTAGCTGGTAAAATCTTTGTTGTAACTGGGTAGGTGAACATCATATAAGGTGATTTGATACAACCTGCGAAATAGGAGTCTGCATATTCTTCCATTATGCTCGGTGCAAAAGGGCGGAATGCTTCTCGAAACTTTATTCTGCTGTTGACCATATCCTTCATTTCTGGATTTCGTGCATCAGCTAAAATGCTTCGGTTTCCCAATGCCCGTGGACCTAATTCCATACGTCCCTGAAACCATACAATAATAGATCCATCTGCAATCAGTTGAGCTGTGCGGCAACAAAGATCTTGCTCATCGTCACAAATTGAATAGTTTAAGTCGCTTTCTATTAAATACTTTTCTATCTCGTTATCCGGATATTCGGGCCCAAGATATGGCGAAATTTGATATTTTGTTTTGCCATTAATTAGGATGGAATAAGCCAGAGCAGCCCCAATCGAACAGCCACAATCTACAGGAGCGAATGGAACGTATATATTGCTATAAATATCTTTGCGTAACATTGCCCCGTTAGCGGCGCAGTTTAGAGCTACACCGCCACAGATACAGAGGTAGTCCGAACCGCTGTTAGCTTTCACGTATTCGAGTATTTCTTGTAAAATATCTTCTGTTACAATCTGGATAGCCAAGGCAAGATTCTTATGTGACTGTTCTAACTCACCCGTTGGCTGTCGCATGGGTATTCCAAAAAGCTGTTCCCATTTCTTTTCTCGAATCATTCGGTCTCCATACTGGAAACTGAAATATGACAAATTTAACTGCGGGAAGATACTGTCGTTCTGAATAATTTTATCTTTAATCAGTTTTATATATTTTTGCGTCTGAGGAGAATCTTTCTCTCCATACGGTGCCAATCCATGACCTTGTATTCATCAGAGTTGACCTTAAATCCAATAAATTGAGTAAACGAGGAGTAGAGTAACCCGATTGAATCGGGGAAACGTTGTTCAGCAAGGACCTCGATTTTTGCACGATCAGCCTTCATAATTGAAGTAGTGGCCCATTCACCTACGGCATCGACAATCACAATGTCGGCATTTTCATAACCGGATGCCGGGTAAGCGAACGCAGCATGACAAAGATGATGTTCTATAAATTTAATCTGCTTTGGTCTGTTCCCGAAAACGGCTTTTAATTCTCGGCTGATAAGCCGACGCATATTAAGTTTCTCCTTCAACCAGATTGGCATTATTTTCAGAAACATTTTGAGACTTTTAGGAAAGGAGGCTATTGATGATACAAGAATCCTTTCAAACTTAATAAATGGTTTCTCATAAAATACGATAGCATCAATTTCATCGATTGTCAATCCTGCCTCATCTAAGCACACTACTGTCCACTAAAAAATGGACGGGGTTAAAAATTAAATAAATTCGGTTCACTTGAATCACAGAGGACATTGACATTTTTGAAATTCGATTTGTCGAAGAGGTCTTGCAGATTGGTTTTGTCCGTAAGCGAGATTCCGAGAATCTGAAGGACTTCGTAGATGCTTCGGTCCAGCTTCATGTCGTGTTGCACTATTGCCACAAGGCAATAAGTGATTATGGCACAATATATTTGGATGCGGACTGCATTCTCCGAGGTGCCCCAGAACTTCTTGATGCGCAGGTGCTGTTTGATCCATTTGAAGAACAACTCCACGCTCCAGCGATTGCGGTACAGCTCGGCAATTGTTTCGGCAGAGGCAGTCAGATTGTTGGTCAGGAAGATGTATCTGGTACCGTCTTCGGGATCAATGCAGACCACTTTCCGCAGTTTCTCCGGGTAATCTTTCGCGCTTTTATAAACCGTGAAGTAACCGGTTGCATCGGAAACCACGTTCTCAGGGAGCCTCCGTTTCCAAGTCACAGGCTTGAACCTGACATTGGTTTTCGCCCTGACGACGAAGAATGCTCCGATACGGTTGATGGTGTATAGATTGCCAAAATCATTGTAGCCACGGTCGAAGATGTAATGCGCTCCCTTCTCATACGGAATCTCCGGCATAGCCTTTGAATCATGCACTTTTGCTTCGGTAATATGCACGAAAGCAGGTACTTGTGCTTCGACGTCATAAAGCGTGTGCATCTTGATGCCACCCTTGTGCTTGCGGAACTTCGCCCACTCGAACACCGACAGGCAGAGGTCAATCGTGGTTGAATCGAAGGCATAGATATGACCGTCAAGTTCGAAGATTTTCTGTATCCGCCGTCTTCGGGCCTCGGCAATCATGAAGAAGGCGAACTCCTCAAAGATGCGGTAATCCCGCTGTTCGTTAGCCTTGCTAAGATTGCTCCGGGTCACGGACTTCCCTATTCCGAGGTGATAGACTTTACCGGCATGGGCTTCCAGAGCAACGATGAGATCCCGAAGACTTTCTCGGTTTGAAAGCTGTCCGAACATCATCGTAAGTAGTTGATTCCAACAAGTATAACTCTTCACATACTTGTCGCCATCATACTTCCGTACAATGCGCAGGAACTTAAAATTGTCAAGAAAGCCGACTAATTGGGCGAAAACGTACTTGTCCTTATTCATAACTGTCTGATTCAGACTGCAAAAGTAATTTCAAATCGTTGCGCCCCGAAATCGTTTATAACAAATTGAATTTCAGATATTTCAAAGAACTCTTATGATTTTTTAGTGGACACTAATGACACGATATTCATGATTATCGGTATCATCGGGTATTTCACGATCCCGACCGTGGCAGGCTGGATTATTCAGGCCGGCGGCGGTATGGGTGCCTACGGCAGACATATCAACTCTGTGGGTATGCAGGGCGGTTCAGCAATAGCAGGTGTCGCCGGGTCTGCGGCTGGTAACGTGGCAGGTCGGGTCGGAAAACTTCTGAAGTAATATGAAAATGGAATTCAAATCACTGAAAAACATCGAGTCGTCGTTCCGGCAGATACGTCTTTTCGGAGTTGTCTTCGTGAGTCTCTGCGCTGTGGTGGCTGTCGCCTCCGTGGTGCTCTCTCTGAACTTCGCCGAAAAGCAGCGTGAGAAAATCTATGTCCTCGACAACGGCAAGTCTCTTATGCTTGCCTTGTCGCAGGACATGGAGCAGAACCGTCCGGCGGAAGCCCGCGAACACGTTCGCCGCTTCCATGAACTGTTCTTCACGCTCTCTCCCGAAAAGTCCGCCATCGAGCATAATGTGAGCCGGGCCCTGTTGCTCGCTGACAAGAGTGCCTACAACTACTACCGGGACTTCACAGAACAGGGCATTAGTGTCCACTAAAAAATCATAAGAGTTCTTTGAAATAATTGAAATTCAATTTGTTATAAACGATTTCGGGGCGCAACGATTTGAAATTACTTTTGCAGTCTGAATCAGACAGTTATGAATAAGGACAAGTACGTTTTCGCCCAATTAGTCGGCTTTCTTGACAATTTTAAGTTCCTGCGCATTGTACGGAAGTATGATGGCGACAAGTATGTGAAGAGTTATACTTGTTGGAATCAACTACTTACGATGATGTTCGGACAGCTTTCAAACCGAGAAAGTCTTCGGGATCTCATCGTTGCTCTGGAAGCCCATGCCGGTAAAGTCTATCACCTCGGAATAGGGAAGTCCGTGACCCGGAGCAATCTTAGCAAGGCTAACGAACAGCGGGATTACCGCATCTTTGAGGAGTTCGCCTTCTTCATGATTGCCGAGGCCCGAAGACGGCGGATACAGAAAATCTTCGAACTTGACGGTCATATCTATGCCTTCGATTCAACCACGATTGACCTCTGCCTGTCGGTGTTCGAGTGGGCGAAGTTCCGCAAGCACAAGGGTGGCATCAAGATGCACACGCTTTATGACGTCGAAGCACAAGTACCTGCTTTCGTGCATATTACCGAAGCAAAAGTGCATGATTCAAAGGCTATGCCGGAGATTCCGTATGAGAAGGGAGCGCATTACATCTTCGACCGTGGCTACAATGATTTTGGCAATCTATACACCATCAACCGTATCGGAGCATTCTTCGTCGTCAGGGCGAAAACCAATGTCAGGTTCAAGCCTGTGACTTGGAAACGGAGGCTCCCTGAGAACGTGGTTTCCGATGCAACCGGTTACTTCACGGTTTATAAAAGCGCGAAAGATTACCCGGAGAAACTGCGGAAAGTGGTCTGCATTGATCCCGAAGACGGTACCAGATACATCTTCCTGACCAACAATCTGACTGCCTCTGCCGAAACAATTGCCGAGCTGTACCGCAATCGCTGGAGCGTGGAGTTGTTCTTCAAATGGATCAAACAGCACCTGCGCATCAAGAAGTTCTGGGGCACCTCGGAGAATGCAGTCCGCATCCAAATATATTGTGCCATAATCACTTATTGCCTTGTGGCAATAGTGCAACACGACATGAAGCTGGACCGAAGCATCTACGAAGTCCTTCAGATTCTCGGAATCTCGCTTACGGACAAAACCAATCTGCAAGACCTCTTCGACAAATCGAATTTCAAAAATGTCAATGTCCTCTGTGATTCAAGTGAACCGAATTTATTTAATTTTTAACCACGTCCATTTTTTAGTGGACAGTAGTGATATCGTGTAGCAAGTATTTGAACTATCGAGGTTTACGTTGGGATTGTTCGTCAACTCAGATATGTCGTTCTGGAGCATCAGCACCTGAATTTTCGCCAATATCGTCGAAAACAGGTCCGCGACCGGTAGCCATAGATATGTCTGTATGTATCGCTGAATCCACATCGTCATGGTTGACTGGAACCCGTCCCACACCGATATGGCAAAGGCAATGGGTCCGAGTATCGCCAGGACTATGAGGAAGAATGTCCTTATTGTGTCGATGGTCAGCGATGCCGCCTGAAAGAGCATCTCCAGCAATTCCCGAAAGAAATTCTGGATTGCCTTCTTGACTTTATACATACCACGCTCGATATACATTCCGGCGGCGGTGCCGATTTCCGTCACTCCAAGCTCATCTATCTGCCGGTCAAACTCAGCGTCATCCACGAGGTAGGCTGTCGATGGGTCATTCATCATGGCCTCATACTCCAGCCGGTCTTTCTCCTCGCGGTAATGCTGCATATCGAGAGTCTGACCTTCGAGCATCGTCGCTGTTCCCTGCACAATCGGCTGCATCACTGAATTGATGGTGCCAAGTACGATTGTCGGGAAAAACATGATGCACAATCCGATGGCGAAAGGACGCAACAGAGGGAACACATCCACAGGTTCAGCGGCGGCAAGCGATTTCCAGATGCGCACCGCCACATAAAACAGTGCGCCGAGTCCGGCTATCGCCTGTGCCACTCCAGCCATATCACTGCACAGCGGCATCATCTCGTCGTATAGCGAGCGGAGGACGGTGTGCAGGTTGTCAAAATCTATCGCGCAAAGCATAGGTGTTACCAGTATTTTTCAGAGCCGTCGCCGTAGAGGTTGACGACACGCTGGGTATCAGCCTTTTTCTTTGCCCGCAGGTATGACACGGAGATGTTCTTGTTTGTGTAGTAGGCGGTGAGATTCTTCAATCTTTTCATCTCCTTGTAGCAGTCATCGACCACATCCATACGGTCTTTGTCCGTCATGGAGAGAGTCGTGATGTTGACCACCTGTTTCAGATCTGTCAGCACACCGTTGGCTTCCTCCAGAATCCTCGTGTAGCCGGAGGCGATGGCGGAGAGTTCGGCACTCGTGAAGTTCGGGTCTGTCAGCATCTTCTGGAAGTTGTTGACGTAATATCCGGATATATTGCCGAGCATCAGGATTGTCTGCTGTACCTTGCGAGCGTCGCGGACAAGGTTGTTGACCGACTGAAGGGCATCGTAATACTTCTTCGCCTGCTGGTAAATTTTCACTGTTTCCTGAAAATTTTTCACCATGTTCGTCGCCGTCGTTGACTCCTGAACAAGTGATTTGGAGTTGTTTACGATACTCTGTGCGATGTTGGACGGGTCAATGACTGTCCACTGGGCGGAGGCCCGGTTTGCTCCGAAGAGCAGAACCATAGCCACCACCGCGATGATTGTTTTGAGATGTTTCATTCGATTTTTCTTTTGCTTTGGTTTTCTTTTCTGATGGCTTCTAAAGCCAACTCATCTTCCTCCCACATAAGATGGGTGTCATAGTAGAATTTATGGGAACGAGCGTCCTGAACAAATCTGTCATTCTCCCATTCAAGAATCGGCTCTTCGGTTTCATCGTCCGGATCTTCAGAAATATCAACCGCATCTCCTCCGAGGAGCATCTCTACGATTTTGCCGTTTCGTATTATGTAGAACTCCCTATCCGATTCGCCTTTATGAATAGAATAAATTTTAGATTTTGAATCTCCGTTCTTGCCGGTGTGGTACAGATACATCACAAATCCAAACCATTCGTATCTTACTGTAAATTCCAGATTGGATTTGAGGCTGTACCATTCTCCTAATAGCACGGCACGTGAATCATCTTTCCAGTTTCTCTTTTTCTTCTGTTCGAGTTTATCAGCGATTTTGTCGCTGAGTAGTTCAGCCAGATTGTCAATTTCATGCTCAGTCATTGGCATTGGTTGTCAGTTGAGTTTTGAGGCAAAACCTCCGATTATCTTTACTCCCACATAAAGCAGGAGCAAAGGAAAAGTGATTAGAGCAAGTATGCCGACGAGTAATCCGGCAAGTATCAGCCACAGGATATAGAGGACTTTCATAGCGGCAGCCATTGGGAGAGATGATGAGCGATGTTTGAAAGGGTTTCTGCCACAAACGGCTTGGCATATACCACCATTCTGTATGCCGCCACAAATGCGACAGAAAGAATGGCTATCCCAATGAGAAAGAGTATTGCTCCTATCAGCACTCCGAGTATCGGGTGGAAGCATTTGGGTATCTTCATTTTCATGTCGCACCCTCCCTTCTCTCATTAGCAAGTAGCCGGATTGCCGCCTCGACACTTCCGACAAGTTGAGCAGCTTTGTTCAACACCTGAATTTTCTCCGTTTCCTCGGTAGTGTAGCACAAATATTCCTCGGTAGATACCTCCGTGGCATAAACCGCTGACTGTGTACCTCCAAGACCAATCCACACCTCTTTGTAGAGTCGGTTAGGATTGTTCGCCATATTGATACTGAGTATCTGGCTTTTCTCCTTGTCGGTCAGGCCAAGTAGTTCCTGAATCTGGTCGAAGCGGTTCATATACTTTCTCTGGTCGAGAAGTATCTTGCAATCGGAGTTGTTGATGATGGTCTCCTTCACAATCGGCGACGATATGATGTCGTCAACCTCCTGTGTAACCACCACTGCCTCACCGAAGTATTTGCGCACAGTCTTATAGAGGTACTTCATGTACTCAGCCATGTTAGCCGAAGACAGTGCCTTCCAAGCCTCCTCGCAGATAAGGACCTTTCGTATTCCCTTGAGTCTTCGCATCTTGTTGATGAAAGCCTCCATGATGATGATTGTCACCACCGGGAACAGTTCCTTATTGTCTTTAATCGAATCTATCTCAAAGACAATGAAGCGTTTACCAAGCAGGTCGATATTCTCCTTTGAGTTCAGCAGGAAGTCGAAGCGGCCACCATTGTAATACTGGCGAAGCGTCGTCAGGAAGTTGTCGATGTCGAAATCCTGCTTGTAGATGGGGATAGGACGCTGCGCCATTTCAGCACGGTATTCGTCGCGCATAAACTCGTAGAACGAGTTGAAGCATGGCACAATCTCCTTGTTTGCCCTCATCTTATCAAGGAACATAGACAACGCCGAGCCAAGTTCACCGGATTCCGTCTTAGTGACCTTATCGTCCTCTGACTTCCAGAGCGTCAGGAGCAGCGTCTTGATTGAGTCCTTCTTCTCCACATCGAACACGCCGTCATCCGTATAGAAGGGATTGAATGAAATCGGGTTATCCTCTGTATAGGTGTAGTAGATGCCATCCTCGCCGTGTGTGCGGTTGTGGATGAAATTACTTAGACCTTCGTAGGAGTTACCGGTATCAATCAGCAGGATATGCGCTCCCTGTTCATAATATTGGCGGACAAGATGATTCGTGAAGAACGACTTGCCACTACCTGACGGACCGAGGATGAACTTGTTGCGGTTGGTGGTGATACCGCGTTTCATTGGTTCATCCGAGATGTCAAGATGAATCGGCTTTCCTGTGAGGCGGTCAACCATCTTGATGCCGAAAGGCGAAAGGCTACTCCGGTAGTTGGTCTCGGCAGTGAAGAAACAGGCGGCAGGCTCGATGAAGGTATAGAATGATTCTTCCGCCGGGAAATCAGCCTCGTTGCCGGGCATCCCCGACCAGAACAGTGTCGGACAGTCGATGGTGTTGTGCCTGGGCATACATCCCATAGTGGCAAGCTGACCGCCGACATCATTCTTGATGCGCCGTAGTTCTTCGGAATCGTCGCTCCACGCCATCACGTTGAAGTGGGCCCGGACTGAGGTCAGTCCGTAGGAATGTGCCTCGTTGAGATAGCGGTCAATCCACTCGCGGTTAATGGCATTTGAGCGAGAGTATCGGCTCAGCGAGTTCATGTTCCTTGCCGTTTTCTCGAACTTCGCCAAATTCTCGTCATGATCATCAATCAGGATATACTGATTGTAGATGTGGTTGCATGGCAACAGCAACCCGACGGGAGAAGCGAAACTCAACCTACAATCGGAGCGGTCAGTCGATAGACGCTCATATCGGTTGTCAGTGCTGACTTTTGCAGGGAGATCATCCGTGTCGGAGAGTGTATGCAGACAGAGCATCTTGTCGCCAATCCTCATCTGCTGTGCCGAGAGGTCGATGTCCTCTAAGCAGGTTACATCCTCCATCGAGAGCGACAGATACCTCTCTATGAGTCCTGACTCCTTTTCGATACCGACCAGTTCATCATCCGAAAGACGGCGCAGCTTGATATAGCTGGTGTCATTGATGATGCGCTCGAACTGTTCCACCGACTCCATGAACTTTACAATCATTTCGTGATTGAGTTCCTTCGGAGTCAGCCTTCCACGGCAGAGCGTCGAGAAGTTGCTCTGCTGACGTGCCCTTTCCTTTGTTGTCTTGGTAAGGAAGAGGTAACATCGGTGCGACAGGTATGGACGCTCATTGAAGTGGCGCTCAAAACTCCTATCCAAAAAGGATAAATCATCTTTCTGGAGTTCCGGCTTATATCTTTCGGACACGAACCAGTCCTGTTTATGCACCACAGAGTAGTGCGGCAGAACCTTTATTGCCTTGCACCATGCTCCGTGCATGGCTTCATACTCTTGCGAGGTTACGGTGAACAGCTCCGGCAGCGATACCTCGAAAGCGACTGTAATGTCGGCATCCTTAGAGATTATGCAGCCATGCTCCACCGCCAGTAAAGGCAATTTGGATTCCAGCGTTGTGGCTTTTAGGGTATTTCTCATTGTTTTCTAACTCTGATTAAGCGATTCACGCGCAGACGGTTGATGATATAGCGGGGATGATATTTCACCGCCGCCAACTTCATCAGACCATACTGACCGTATTTGGCATTAAGGTGGAAAGTGAGCCATACAAGGATTGAGGCGCACACCGCGCCGAAGCCGATGCAGAACCACTGCGCCACGCCACACATATACATGATGACGAACACGATGAAATCCGCAATCAGACCTCCGGCGAAGATGAACAGATATTGCGCCTTCAAACCCTTGTATTCTACCGTTCTACCAATACCTTTATTGATAGAATACTCAGCCATTTAGAGGAAGAATGAACGGAGAATGGTAGCGGCTACGATGAGGAAGATACAGGCTCCGAACCACGATGCAGCTGTCTTGCTTGTATCGGGGTCTCCGGAGCTGAACTTGCCATAGACCTTGACACCGCCGATAAGACCGACAACGGCACCTATGGCATAGATGAGTTTCGTTCCTGGGTCGAAATAGCTGGAAATCATAGAGGTAGCCTCGTTGATACCAGCCATGCCGTTACCGGCGGCGAAACACTGGGCGACAGATGCGACAGCGAAGAGTGCGAAGAGTGCGCGCTTGGCACCTGCCGAGCGCAGAATGTTTTTGAACTTTCTCATGTGTCAATTTTTGGACTGAGAGGGTTTGCGAAGAAATTCCATTCTGAATCGAGGTGCGGGAGCGTCCTTGACCGCCGGCTCAATAACCGGTTCGGCTTTTGTCTCAAGCTTTCCCTCTTCCTGCTTTACTTCCGGTTCTTTCTCCGGGACAGTTTCGGCAGCGGGTGTTTCAGATTCGGGTTCTTCCTGACGGAAAGCCTCGTCGTTCATCTCGACTTTCCGGTGGCACTCATACAGTTTCTCCAGCAGGGCGTCGGGAAGACATCCGCTAAACTGTGTGCCGTCAACCGTCCTAAAAACATTCATCGCGAATTGCAATGCGCCAACGGGCTGTTGTTCGCCAGACTGCAAAATGTCTGACGCTTTTGTGATTGAATCGAAATCGACACCGCTCGCCAATGGATTTGGAGGGGCGACAGTGTTGTCCTCTTTGTCGAGCTGCGCCTCTTCATCCCGGTGGTCCTCCCATGCCTGTGCCTCTCTTTCTGGAGACATTCTTTTGGGAGGTGTCGGAGTTTCATTCTTCACATCAAATTCTGCATCTTTCTCATCCATCAGGGTTTCCACACAGACCCTGATAGGTTTCACGACATCTTCCATCATCGCCTTGAGGTCTGCCATCGAGAAATTGGACAGACCTACGGCATCATCGGCTATTGCCGGACTGATGGTCTGAGGTACTGATTCTTTTGCCTCCGTTCCCATGGGTGGAGGCGGGGCGGGAGGAGCATCCTCTTCCTGCGGCTTTTCCGCAGGATACTGTCCTCGTCGGTTCATATACTCGTTGAGCAGGACGACCACAATGGCCTGTGCCACGATAGCGCCGATGATATACATCCATATCATGCAGTGTTTCGTTTTGAATCGTTTGTCATCTCATTGATGAGATCGGCACAAGTGTCAAGGTGGTCAAGCAGGATTGCCTCTACATACGACCCCATTGTCGGGCGGTCGCCATCGATATCCAGCACGATTCTTTTCAGTCGCTTGCCGAGTTCGGCGGAGATATAAATCTCCCGCTCCTTACGGTTTACTTTGTCGCCCATCAGGTACTTTGCCTGATATTTCTTGGCATTTAGCGAGATACTATCCATTGCCTTGCAATCGGTATCCGAGAGATAGGATGCGGCAGTCAGTTCTGCTATCAATGCTTTCACATCCTCCTCTTCAAGATGATAGGCCACTATATTCTGGACATACATACCGACGGAGGCTTTATCGCCGCCGATATTAGTGACTATCCTCTTGAGTCGCTGCCATAGCGACAGAGTACAGCCTACATATTTGTAGGGTTTTAGAGAGTGTCCGGCGAAGAAGGTCTCTTGATACGAGCGTTTAACCTCGTCGGAATAGCCGGCACCGCCAACATTGACTTCGGCGCCGGGGTTCACATTGGGAATTGCGGTCATTTGAATCTGTCAAGACTTTTCTGTTTGCGTTGGTCTATGAGACCTGCTATGTCTTTTCGATAAGTGGAAAAATGATGTTCAAGAATGTTCCACACATAGTTGCCAATCGTCATATTCTTGCCAGTTTTAGATCTGATAGCCTGTACTATCTCTCTGAGACAGATAAGATGATCGATTGTCAGATAAACTTTCTCGGTCTTTTTATCATCCGTTCCTCCTCTTAAATAGGCATCGACGAATGAATCCGGGAAAGGCTGCGTTTTCGGTGTGGATGATTTCTGCTTTTCTGCCGGAGTGTCTTCTCCAACGCCTTTCGGCCCCGATACGGGTTCAGGTGCGACATCATTATCCATGGGAATATCCGCAAAATCAGGAGTTACGGGTTTATAGCCTGCAAGAAAATCTTCACCAAGTGGTACTTTGGAAATTTTCTTAGCCATTGCGTATTCCTGTCAGTTCCAGAAATTCTTCGGCGAGGTCGTCTATTCCGCTTCCTTTGATTGTATAGGGTGACGGAGGAAAGACTGTGCTTCGGAAAACCTGGTGCTTCGGATTGCATGAGAGTTCTTTCTTGAAGCGGACGCTTGCAGGTATGGTGGTCTTCATCGCTTCAAGGCCGATTGACTCCATGAACTCATCGTAAGCTGTATAAAGGTCAGTGCGCTCTCTTGCGTCAACTTTGTTCCACAGAATCTTCACTCCTTTAAGGTTGCCATATCCCATCGTCATAAGACGGTCGTGGATAAACTGGCAATACCCAAGAGTGCTTTCTATATCATACTTGCAGGCTGCCATCGGACAGAATACATAGTCGCAGTTCGATATTATCTGTATAACATTAGGGTTGTTCATCGTACCTGGGAGGTCGAGGAACAGGACTTGTGTGTCATTCTCTCCATTGAGATACTGACGCACACGGAACATGGTTTCTTCCAGAGGAATCTTCATGATGGCGTAAGGCTGAAGACCGGTTCGGGTCAACAGTTCGTGCGCCATCACTGCCAGATGCTCTGTCTCGCTCACGGTCTTTAACTCGCGGTTGCGTTCTCCTATAAGACTGTGCTGTGGCGAGTCACAATCCATGATTGCAACCTTGATGCCTTTCTCATAGTAGAGATAGCTGGCGAGTAACACCGTGAGGGTTGATTTGCCCACTCCTCCCTTTTGGTTGGAGAAGGCAACAACAATGGTGTTGCTCATCGGATTTTTTTTGAGGGTGAGACAATGGTCGGCAACATTTGCCACGACGTTCCGGCGACTGCCGAAATCAGGAATACCATCCGCAGACGGTAGGTAGGACTATCAAAGGGTAGAACAATCGGACCAAGAAAAAATGACCAGACGACACACAGAGCCGGATGCGGATCAAGCGATATAGCGGATTCATATCCAATCAGCTCGATAGCCCGCTATCGGGTCAACTATATGGACAGCCAAGTGGATGGTCAACTGATTGCTTAACTAATCAGATAGCCCTATAACTGGTGAGTCAGATAACTGTTTAGCCAATCGGATAATCAGCCAACAAGTTAGATGGCTGGTTAGCTATATAGCCAATTAGCTATATGGCTAATTAACGGGATAGCGAATGAGCTGATTAGTCAGCCATCAGGAGTATAGACCGGCATACTCCATAAACTTCAGTAGTTAGTCAGCTATCCGGTTAACTATCCGGAAAGTTATCTATCTGATTAGCTGGATAATTAACATTATAGTTGGCGAGCCAACTCATTATCCGGCCAATCAATGAATTAGTCAGTTGATTATAAAGCCGAGGGCTATGACTGATTTTCAAGGATTTAACCTTGTGATTGATGCCTCATAGCTTATGGAGCGCGTGCTCCGGCTATTTCAGCGCGACATTCTTGCCGCAGATATGCCCGCTTATTATATGTATGCGGGCGGTAAACGGCGACCGCGTACCTGTGTCATCCTTTCGGCCTGATCACGGGGGCTTGTCGTTCATTTACGATGCAAAGTTAAGGGCATTTCATCAGTCATTCCAAATTATTTCGGGGGTGTTCCGTGATATTCCGTTTTGGTTCCGTTCTTTTCCGCGATGGGGGCGCGGCAGACCCCTCAAATGGCAGTAACTTTGCATCGTGCAACAGAGATAAAAATCATGCTATCGCACTCACCTTTATTATTCGCCCGATGAAGACCGGCATCGAGGCAGAAAAACACAGGCTTACCAGCCATTATATATAAGGTGTTTCATTCTTCCAAGTTACATCGTGTTCAACGGAACACAGCAAGGTGTCTTTTCAGGGACCTGAAAAGGTTTCGAGGGCCCAAGCCCTACCGAAACAACCTTGCCCGTGTGGGACAAGGAAATTCTCCAAAGTCGAATTTCCCGATGGATGCCTGCGGCGCATGATAAGACCAAATCGCGTTGCGATAACAAACAAAATTCCCAGAACAATATGGAAAAATCATTCAAGGGCGGACGTCCTCCGCTCCCGGACAGGTGTGACCATCTTGTTAAGGTTCGCTTCAACACATCAGAACTGGATATGCTGCTTCACATGATGGATAAGGCGAATGAGACAGTAAAGTCCACCTTTATCAAACAAGCTCTGTTCGGCAAGCCATTCAAGGTGCTTGTTACGGACAAATCACTGGCTGTTTACTGCGCCAAGCTCTCGGAGTTTTTCGCTCAGTTCCGCACATTGGGCGTAAACTACAACCTTATTGTGAAAGAGTTGCGCACGGAGTTCAGTGAAAAGAAAGCGATGCAATATCTCTACAAACTTGAAAAAGCCACCATAGAGATGGCTAAAATCTTGGCTGAGGTCAAGGCTCTCACTGTCAAGTTTGATGAGGTATGGTCGCAAAAATCTCTATAGGCAGCAGTCTATATGGAGCCCTTTCCTACAATGGAGAGAAAATAAATGAAGAACACGGGCGTGTATTGGGTGCCAATAAGATTGTGTTGCCGGCAGACGGCAATATAAATATTGGTGCGATGGCGGAGAACTTCAAGGCTTTTATGCCCAAAATGGGCAGGACAAAGAAGCCCGTTCTCCATATTTCACTCAATCCGCATCCCGATGACAGGCTCACGGATCAGGATTTTGAAATCCTTGCCCGGGAGTATCTCGATAAGCTCGGTTTCGGCGAACAGCCATACATTATATATAAGCACGAGGATATTGACCGGCATCATATCCATATAGTTACGGTCAATGTCAACGAGCAGGGCAAACGCCTCGACCAGTCTTTCCTGTTCCGCAGGAGTAAGAAGATTACCAACGAACTTGAAGAGAAATATGGACTCCACAAAGCACAGCGGGAAAAGGTATCACCCGATACTCCCATTACCAAGATTGACCCCAACGGAGACATCAAACGTCAGGTTCAGAACACAGTCAAGTTGGTTGGTATGCGCTGGCAGTTCCAGAGCATAGGCGAATATAACGCTATACTCGGACTGTATAATGTCAAATGCGACATGACCAATGGCAAAGTCAATGGACGCGAATATCACGGTCTGGTCTATTTCGCTACCGATGACAACGGAAATACCATAGCCACACCTCTAAAAGCCTCACGCCTCGGCAAGTTTGCAAGCAGAACAGCAATCGAGAACAAATTTGAGCGCGACAAGGATAGAATCGACGTAAAGCCGACAAAGCGACTGGTCTCGGAGGCTATGGTCGCCGCCACCGGAAAGGACGATTTCATTGCCAAACTCAAAGAGAAAGGTATAGACCTTGTGCTACGGTATAACGATGACGGCAGATTGTATGGCGCCACATACGTTGACCATAACAATCATGTCTCTCTCAACGGTTCCCGTCTCGGCAAGGAGTTTTCTGCCAATGCTCTTAATCTCTGGTTCAACACCCCGTCGGCAAAGCCTTTGGTTCAGCCACAACCAAGTCAGAATCAGGGACAGCAGATGCCACCTCCCAGTGGCGGTCAACAGCAGCCCTCTGGCCTGGCTCCGAATCAACAGACTCAGCCGCCTCAGCCTACGCAACAGCGTCAGACATCCTCAAATTCTTACGACTTCGATTTCGACCCAGTATTGCCGGGACTCGGACTTTTCCAGACAGGACCCGACTTCGACCCTGCGGAAGAGGCCTTCGCCCGTCGTGCGCGTAAGAAGAAAAGGAAGAAAGGACGCGGACTGTAAAAGTCATTCACTCTCAAAAAAGACAAACAATGTCCCAACTTTTAGATTTGTAGAATGATTCTATGGAGCAGAAAACAGACGTTTTTT
>ENA-UOJC01000824-UOJC01000824.1-human-gut-metagenome-genome-assembly--contig:-C104-NODE-824-length-49028-cov-21.197537_pt1 | contig 49028 bp, 45 predicted proteins | sample MGYA00242339_ERZ723886 | MGnify/ENA metagenome assembly ERZ723886 | reverse complement strand
CCTCATCCGTCACCAAGGTGACACCTTCCCCTCAAGCTCCGCAAGGGGAAGGCAATTGGGTGCAGATAAGATTTGCACTAATATAGAACAAACTCCGGCTCTCAGCTAACAGCTCACTGCTATCAGCTGCGGAGAAACCGTACGGTTTCCTCCGCAGTCTCGATACCGGGTTCGCGCAATAAATGTATAAGGAGCAGCGTTAATTCGCCACTGAAAATGGATTTTAAGAATAAAAAACCGTTTGAAATATTCGTCGCGTACATAGTGCGTGAGAAAAAGCTGTTTATAATCGACACGATATGCGCGGTGCTGGTCGCGGCGATAGACCTTGCATTTCCGTATGTGTCGAAAAACAGCATGCAGACCTATCTGCCGCAGAGCATGTACAAGACGTTTTTCATCGTTATGGCGATACTTGCGGCGGCGTATGTGCTCAAGGCGGCGCTGTACTATGTCATCACCGTGCTCGGCCACCGCATGGGTGTCAACATTGAATCGCGCATGCGCGAGGATCTGTACAGCCACATGCAGGCGCTGTCATTCGGCTTTTATGACAAAAACCGCACCGGCACGCTTGTGAGCCGGCTCACGGGCGATCTGTTCGAGATCACCGAGCTTGCCCACCATGGCCCGGAAAACATCATCATCTGCGCGCTGACGATCGTCGGCTCAATGCTCATCATGTTCACGATAAACTGGCAGCTGACGCTCGTTCTTGCGGTGCTGCTGCCGCTGTGCCTGTGGTTCACGCTCAAGTGCCGCGTGAAGATGAAGGACGCGAACATGGAGGTCAAGCGCAAGATGGGCGTCATCTACTCCGCGCTTGAAAACGGCGTTTCCGGCGTGCGCACGGCCAAGGCATTTGCCAACGAGGCGCTTGAAAAGCAGAAATTCGACGCTGCAAACGACATGTACCGCGGCGCGAAAAAGGAATACTACAAAACCATGGGTGCGTTCATGAGCGGCATGGAGTTCACGACCGGCATCATGCCCGTCGTGGTCATTGCCGTCGGCGGTGTGCTGATCATGAACGGCCGCTTCAGCTACATAGACCTCATAACCTTCACGCTTTACGTTTCGACCTTCATCAACCCCGTGCGCAAGCTCGCGCAGTTTGCTGAGATCTACATGCAGGGTGCTGCCGGCTTCGAGCGCTTTCTTGAGATCATGCGCACCGATCCGGAGATCGTCGATGCCCCGGACGCAGTTGATATCGGCCGCATCCGCGGCGATATCGCGCTCAACGACGTGAGCTTCACCTACGACAGCGCCGAGGTGCTGCACCACGTTTCACTGCGCGCCGAGGCAGGCAAAACGCTCGCGCTCATAGGCCCGTCCGGCGGCGGCAAGACCACGATCAGCCAGCTGATCATGCGGTTTTACGACGTGTCCGACGGCAGCGTCACCGTTGACGGAACGGACGTTCGCGGCATAACTCAGGCCTCGCTTCGGCGCAATATCGGCATCATCCAGCAGGATGTCTACATGTTCGCCGGGACAGTGCGCGAGAACATCCGCTACGGCCGCCCGGACGCGACCGACGAGGAGATAGTCGAGGCTGCGCGCCTTGCCGAGCTGCACGACGAGATCATGCAGATGCCCGACGGCTATGACAGCTATATCGGCGAGCGCGGCGTGATGCTGTCAGGCGGCCAGAAGCAGCGAATATCCATTGCGCGCGTATTTTTGAAAAATCCGCCTGTGCTCATCTTAGACGAGGCGACCAGCGCGCTGGACACCGTCACCGAGCGCCGCATTCAGGCCTCGCTCGACCGGCTCTGCGTCGGACGCACGAGTATAGTCATCGCCCACCGCCTGTCAACCATCCGCAATGCCGACAGCATCGCCGTCATCGAGCACGGCCGCGTCGCCGAGCAGGGCAATCACGAAGAGCTCCTCGCCCTCGGCGGCACCTATTCTTTGTTGGCGAATTGAGGCAGTCACGGATACATATATCTCTGGCAGCCCGGTTCGTAAGTGCGTAGAAAACCGTGCGGTTTCTCCGTAGCTTACAGCCCGACTCACAGAAATCGTAAGGAAGTCCTGCGTCCAGTTTTTCTTCTTCCGTCATTCTAAGCCCATCAGATCAGATCCATCTTATCCCACAGGTGCCGAGTCTGCGCAGTACCTGTGGGATAATTTTTTCGGTTATTGAATTTTCTGCTCCGAGTCAGCGCGGTACGGTATTTAGCCGGAGATCATAGCGGCAAGATTACGATGGACATTTACGCTAAGGTGAAATATAATAGACCGGAGGAACTCATCCGAGCAGCTGATCGAGCATGGATGTAGAATGAGGTGAAAAATATGTGTACAGCAGCAACTTATAAAACAGAAGATCTTTATTTCGGCCGCACGCTCGACTACGAATTTTCCTACGGCGAAACGGTCACCGTCACGCCGAGAAATTTCAGGCTTGAATTTCGCCACATGGGCGTAACGGAGCGGCATTTTGCCTTCATCGGCATGGCGCATGTCGCGGATAACTATCCGCTGTATTACGACGCGGTGAACGAAAAGGGGCTGTGCATTGCCGGGCTGAATTTCGTCGGCAACGCGCATTACCGCGAGTGCCGTGAGGGGAAGGACAACCTTGCCCAGTGGGAGCTGATACCGTGGATCATGGCCCGGTGCGCATCGGTGAGCGAGGCAAAGGCTCTGCTTGCCCGGATAAACCTCACCGCCGAGCCGTTTGCTCCGAATCTGCCCACGGCGCAGCTGCACTGGATCATTTCGGACAAAAGCGGTTCGATCACGCTCGAAAGCGTAAACGACGGGATCTTCGTCTATGACAATCCCGTGGGCGTTTTGACGAACAATCCGCCGTTCCCGATCCAGCTGTTTAATCTTAATAACTACATGGGCCTTTCCGTCGATAATCCGGAAAACCGCTTCTCCGAGCGGCTTGAGCTGAACGCTTACAGCCGCGGAATGGGTGCTATCGGCCTGCCCGGCGACCTGTCGTCTGCGTCCAGATTCGTGCGCGTTGCTTTCACCAAAATGAACTCGCTGTCGGCCGACGACGAGAAGTCGAGCGTCAGCCAGTTTTTCCACATTCTCGGTTCGGTCGATCAGCAGCGCGGCTGCTGCCGACTGGCGGACGGAAAGTACGAGATATCCATCTACACCTCGTGCTGCAATGCCGATAAGGGCATTTATTACTATAAAACCTATGATGATCACAGCATCGTCGGCGTTGACATGAACCGCGAGGAGCTTGACGGCTCGGCGCTCATCAGCTATCCGCTGAAAACGGACATGGAGTTTGAGATCTTGAACTGAGGGAATTTGTTGTGGAAGAGATAAAAACCGGCCGTTACCGGCATTTTAAGGGCAACGAATATCGCGTCCTGTACGTCGCAAAGCACAGCGAAACGCTCGAGCCGATGGTGGTGTATCAGGCGCTGTACGGCGAATATGGCATCTGGGTACGCCCGGCAAGCATGTGGAACGAGCTTGTCGAGCGCGACGGCAAGGCATATCGGCGATTTACTTATATAGGAGATTAAATGACCATAGGAGACTGATAACATGATTTTTCTTTGCTATCCCAAATGCACCACCTGCCAAAAGGCGCAGAAGTGGCTTGAAGCAAACGGAGCTTCCTACGAGCTTCGGAACATCAAGGACGATAAGCCCACCGAGGCCGAGCTGCGCGCGTGGCATAATCTGAGTGGATTGCCGCTGAAAAAGTTTTTCAACACAAGCGGTCTGCTGTATAAGCTGACGAGAGTTGAACCCATATCGCCTGTCAGCGCGCCCTTCCGGCTATTTTCGCCTTTTTTGTCTTGATGGGCGCCAGCCCACCTGCACCAAAGAAAGCCGAAAATATCTCGAAAAGCACAGCCGACAGGTGCCTTGCAGTTTTGCCGGAGCAGATTTTTGCTCAGGCAAGGCAAAGCTCGCGGAGAATACTGTCGTATTGTCAAGAGCTTTAACGCAGCGTGGGCGGAAATCTGCCCGTCAAAACCGATATGTGTTCGACTCTCGTCAGCTTAAGGAGCAGGGGCTGAAGGATAAGCTCCCCGGCATGACCGAGGATGAGATGTATGCCTTGCTCGCAACGGACGGAATGCTCGTCAAGCGCCCGATGCTCATCGCCGACGACTTCGTTCTGGTCGGCTTCAAGGAGCCGGAATGGGCAAAAACAGTGAAGCATCAGTAATGAAAAAACCGCCTAAAGGCCGGCTGACATAAGAAGACACACGCCAAAAAAGGCGGAGCAAGCACGAATGTCTATGTTGCGACGGCTTGGTATACACAAAGTATGCCTGCACCGCCGCGCCTCGACCTCGCACTTGCTCCGTCATTTTTGGTGCTGCGCAGTTTTGAAGCTGAGATTTTTTGTTCCTGCAAGGACAAAGTCGCTGAGCATACTGACGTATTCTCAAGGCTTTGGACGCCGCAGGGGCGAAAAAGATCGCTTCAAAACCGTATGTTTTCTTGTGTCAACCGGCCTAAGATCAGGCGGTTTTTCCTATTTCGCGTAGCGGTTTATGAACTCTGCGCGTGTTTTCGAGTACATGATCTTCTGGCTGCTGTACAGACCGAAGTAGCCCGAGAGCATGTACGATATGCCGCAGGCAAGCGCGAAGTACAATAGCTCGCCCGAGCCGAACAGCTCGACCGACAGGATGATCGACGCTATCGGGCAGTTTACCGCGCCGCAGAACACCGCGACGAGCGCGATCGCCGACGCGAACTGCGCCGGTATGCCAAGCAGCGGCCCGACCGTGCAGCCGAGGACCGCTCCGATGAACATCGTCGGCACTATCTCGCCGCCCTTAAAGCCGAAACCTATGGTAACGGCGGTGAAAGCTATCTTCCATAAAAAGCCCCAAGTCGGAGCCTTGCCCTCGCCGAGGGCGGAGGCGATGATGTCGGTGCCGATGCCGTTGTAGCTCTCGTCGCCGACGATGAGCGTCAGCACGATGACGATTACGCCGCCCAAAAATGCGCGCAGATATATATTTTTGACGGCTTTGGCCGCAAATTGCTCGGTTTTGTGCATTGCAACGCAGAACACGATGCTGACCAGCGCACACACGACGGCGAGGACGCACACGCGCAGCAGCAGCCCGAACTCCAGCGGCGCGAGCGCGACAGAGTAGCGCATTGGTGCAATGCCGAACAGCAGCGACACGCCGTACGCCGTCACCGACGCGACGAGGCATGGGATCAGCCCCGAGTAATGCAGGATGCCGACCGATATGACCTCAAGCGCGAATATTGTTGCGGTCAGAGGTGTTCCGAACAGCGCAGCGAACACCGCGCTCATGCCGCAAAGCGTGACAAGGCGCATGTCCTTGTCATCAAGCTTCAGCAGCCGCCCGACGCGGTAGCCTATGCCGCCGCCTATTTGAAGCGCCGCGCCCTCGCGGCCGGCCGAGCCGCCGACGAGATGAGTGATCGCAGTTGAAACGAAAATGACAGGCACGAGCATGATCGGCACATTCTCGCCGTCGTGGATCGAGTCGATAATGTTGTTTGTGCCCTCGCCCTCCATCTTGCTCACCCGATAGATCAGCGCGATCGCAAGACCGCCGATCGGCAACAGGAACACCAGCCACTGGTGCTGCGCCCTGAACGATGTTGCAAAATCGACCGTCAGGTGGAACGCGGATCCGACCAGTCCGCACACAAGCCCCGTCACCACCGACAGCAACACCCAACGATAAAATGTTCTGAAATATTTTCCGACGCTTATCGCGCCGCTTTTAAAACTGTCCACTGTTATCCATACCTTCTTTTTAGAGGCGCTTTGACGCAGCTACGGATACGCATATTGCGATATCCCGGTGTCGAGGGTGCGGAGGAAACCGTAGTTGCCTCGCGCTTTTTTAGAGGCGCATTGAGTTTGCACTGATACGCATATCTCTGGTTGCCCGGTGTCGAGGGGTGCAGAGGAAACCGTGGTTGCCTCGCGTAGCGTTAGTGCGGTGCTGAGTTTTAGGACGCACCCAATTGTCTTCCCCTTGCGGAGCTTGAGGGGAAGATGCCGCTTGCGGCAGATGAGGTGTTATTATATCTGCGCCGTAGGCGCTACATTTTTTTAGAGGCGTATTAACGCTGGTGCCGATACGTATTTTGCGGTTGCCCGACCGGTGGGTGCCGACGAAACCGTGGCAGGCGGAACGGATAAATCCGTTCCCTACGAGCGACCTTTGGCCGCAGCGGAGAGCTAATAGCTGATAGTGGATAGCTTTTTTATTCAACCCCTCGGCAGCGAAGCAGCCTGCTCCCCTTGCAGGGGAGCCAATTGGGTGCGGCAAAAACTTTGCAACGCACTATCGGGTTGCGAGGTAGCCGCGGTTTTCTCCGCACCCTCGAACCGGGCAACCGCAATATGCGTATCCGCAGCTGCCCCAATTCGCCTCTAAAACGCCATGACGCGGCGGCGCATGTAGTCGAGGAAATTGTTGTACTCGGCCTCGTCGATCCTGTGCGGAGACGACATGATTATGAGCCTGTGACCCCTGCAGTCGCGGTGATACGGCAGATGCGTGTAGTCATAGTCGTTGGCGATAAAGCCGTTTCGCTCGTAAAAGCCCTTTCTGCGCCGGCTGATCTCGTCCATGGGCGGATCGATCTCCAGAATGATCGTCTTGCCGCGCGCCCGGAGCAGCTCCAGCGCACGTGCTCCGCAGCCGCGGCCGCGCACATCCGGCAGCATGCAGAAATGCTCGACGTAAATAAAGTCCGCGTTTTCCCAGCTGAGCACCTCGCCGACGAAGCGACCCTCGTCGTAGATAAGCTCAAAATGATACTCCGGGTCGCTCATTATTTTTGCCTGAGAATCCGGCTCGCGCTGCTCGTTGTAGGGAAAGCTCATGCCGTAAAGCTCCATTGCAGGAGCAAACATCTCGTCGTTTATATTATTTATTCTCACGAATTTCATTTGCTTTGTTTTTTACCTTTTCGCTCAAATTTTTTCTATGCTCCTGAATGCGCTCAAATGCCGCGCGGTACTCTGTCTGGCTCAGGCGCGGGAACGCCGACAGCAGGTGACGGTGGACAAGGTTGCGCTCCTCAAGCAGCCCCTTGAGCTTTTCGCGCAGACGCTCGGCCTCGGCGCGGCTCTCCTGAAACTTGAGCGTGCCGTCGGTCAGACCGTCGCCGATGCCGTAGGACACCTTCTCGAGCGCCTTTGCCACGTCGTCGATCGCACGCATATGCGCATCAAGTTTGAAGGCGTTCACGGCCGTTATGCCGAGGTCGCACAAAAACGCCGCGGAAATTATGCACAGCATAATATTGCCGTGCGTGCGCGGTATGGCCTCGATCAGGTACACAAGCTTCATCGCCATCGGGTGGAATATGTACAGGATGCAGATGCAGCCCACGCCCCACAGCAGCGAGAATTTCAGACATACATAGCCGCCGATGTTGAAGGCGTTATCCGTGTAGTCCCACAGCCGGGTGTGCATGAATTTCTCCGATGCCCAGCCGACGATCAGCTCGAACACCGAGCATATGATCACGCTGCCTATGTACACCAAAAACACGTTATCCTTTATCGGAGTCAGTGCCAGTATGACCGCAACAAGGCCGTAGCCGTAGATCGGGCAGATCGGCCCGATGAGGAAGCCGCGGTTAATAAATATGCCCTTGTTCGCCGCGTGGAATATGACCTCCACACACCAGCCGGCAAAGCCGTAAATGAAAAACAGCCACAAAAGCTGCGTGAAGCTATAACTCAAAAACCATCAACCTTTCTTTTTTAGAGGCGCATTGGGGCACCTACGGATACATATATCTCTGGTAGCCCGGTGTCGAGACATTGGTAAAAACCGTGGTTGCCACGCGCTGCGTTAGTGCGTTGCTGAGTTTTGCTCCGCACCTTGTAGGGAACGGATTTATCCGTTCCGCGTGTTATGGTTTTGTCGGCACTTTCCGGTCGAGCTGACGCAAAAACCGTATCGGTATCAGTGCTGACGCGCCTCTGAAAAACCGCTTGCGGCAGATGAGGTGTAAATATATCCGCGCCGTAGGCGCTACTTTGTTGACATATGTATCGGTTTGGTCAATAACCACCGGTCGGGATACCGCAAAAAATGTATTCGTAGAATGTAAAATCGCATCTAAAAAAACGATCAACGATCTCCTGATTTTAATAATGTTTTTGCCTGACGGCAAAGATTTAATAACACCTCATCCGTCACCAAGGTGACACCTTCCCCTCGAGCTACGCAGGTGAAGGCATTTTAGAGGCGCATTTTTTTAGAGGCGCATCAACGCTGATGCCGATACGTTTTTTTGCGGTTGCCCGACCGGTGGGTGCCGACAAAACCGTCACAGCGGAACGGATAAATCCGTTCCCTACGAGCGACCTTTGGCCGCAGCGGAGAGCTAATAGCTGATAGTGAATTAGGCGCTTTTATTCAACCCCTCGGCAGCAAAGCTGCCTGCTCCCCTTGACAGGTGAGCCAATGGGTGCGGCGAAAAATTCAGCATTGCACTGCTGTAGCTCGAGGCACACACGGTTTCCACCATCTACGGGTGCACCGCAAAACTCAGCGTCGCACTTGCGTTACGCGAAACGCCACGGTTTCCTCCGCAGTTTCGAACCGGGCTACCGCAATATGCGTATCCGTAGGTGCGTCAATGCGCCTCTAAAAATTCGCCACTAAAATTCCGATTCGACGTAGCCGATGCGGTCAAGCTCGCCGTCCTTATCCCAAAGGAAATCGAGCTTCAGCTCCTTGCCCTGCTTGATGCGCTCCAGGTTTTCGATGTGCTTGGAGAGGATGGGCAGGGTTATAAGCCCGAGTATCGCGGCCGCGCGCCAGTCGCCGCGCTCAATGCCGTGGTAGATCGGATAAAATATCGAGCCGGTTATCGGCACAAGGCAGAGATAGCGCGTCGCCATCAGCAGCACCGACTCCAGAAACAGCGTGGTGAGGAAGTCGTGCACGCCGAACGCGAGGATCACGCCGCCGAGGCAGGCAAGACCCTTGCCGCCGCGAAAATGCATCAGCGCCGGGTACATATGCCCGAGAACGCAGGCGGCACCGGCGGCTTCACCTGCATATTTGCTCTGCAAAAACAGCTTGCGCGCAAGCCCAACGCTCACAGCGGCCTTGCTGATATCAAAGCACATGACGAATGCGCCGGCCTTCTTGCCCTCGAGTATCATCAGATTTGTCGCCCCGGCATTGCCCGAGCCCTTTTTGCGAATGTCATATCCCTTGCGCAGACCCATGACGTAGGCCGGGTTGAGGTTCCCGATGGCGTAGCCGAGTCCGGCGGCCGCAAGCGCGGCTGAAAGCGGCTTGTTTATCTTCATTTCTCGCCCTCCGTAAGTATGCTAAGAAGCTCGTCGGTGCTGTCGGCTATCGGGCAGCCAAAGGGCAAAAGCGTCTCTCTGCCGCGAAAGCCCCAGGATACCAGAACGCAGTCGCATCCGGCGTTCGCGGCGGTCTGCCCGTCAACGTCGGAGTCGCCGATGTAAACGGCCTGTCCGATATCGCAGCCGAGGCTGCCTACGGTCTCAAAAACGCTGTCCGGTGCAGGCTTTTTGCGGACATTTTCGCGCTCTCCGACGACGCTGTCGAACACGCCGGGAAAATAATGCGCAATGAGCGCTTTCACCGGCTCGTCTGCCTTGTTTGACACAACGCCGAGCTGCCAGCCGCGCGCCTTGAGCGCGTCGAGCATTTCCGGTATGCCGGGGTAGGGTCGCGTCAAAACCATGCAGTTTTCCGCATAGTGGCGCTTGAAAGCCGCAAACACGCGGTCGGTCACGTCCGGTGCGCAGCCGTCCGGCACGGCGCGCTCAATGAGCTTCCGTATGCCGTTTCCGACAAAGCGCCGAACCTCGTCAAGACTGCGCGCCGGCAAGCTCTCGCTTTCGAGCGCAAAATTCGTCGAGGCGTGCAGATCCTCAAGCGTGTACAGCAAAGTTCCGTCCAAATCAAATATCGCAAGTTTTTTCATAGTCTGTCCTCCGCCATGATTTTAATACATGTGTCCGAAAAATTCAAGATTCTTTGTCGAACCATTGACCGCCCCGGAATTGGATGGTAAAATATTTATCCGACATTGAAAGGGGATATCGGCATATGGAGGATAAAACGCTGCTTGAAGAGCTGCTTGAGCGCTCGCCGGACGAGCGGATGCACAAGCGAAAAATGGACAAGGCGTATCAGCTCATGACGATGGGCTTTCGCGACGAGGCCGATGCTCTGTTTGATGAGATACTTGCCGAGGAGCCGTTTAACCGCGACGCGATGACCGGCAAGAAGCTCATCGAGCGCCAGAAGGCGGTCGAAAACAGATTGGACAATCTCGCTGCCCGTGCGCGCACGTCCATACCCGAGCCGAAGCCGGGCGCGGCTCCGGGGGAGCCGAGCGAGACCGAAGAAAACGCGCCCGTTTGCGAGCCGAGACTCAAGCTTTTGCGCTCAAAGAAAGTGAGAGCCGTGCTCGTCGCGCTGTTTGTCGCTGCTTTATTAATAGCGCTTTACTGCACCTGCGGATACGGATATTTCCGGTAGCCCGCTTCGGAACTGCTGACAAAACCGCGCTGTTTCGCACCCCATTGGATGTCAGCTATCTGCTCTCGGCTGCGGAGAAACCGCACGGTTTTCTACGAACTCTCGATATCGAGCAATCGCAATTACCGTATCGGTAGCTGCGTCAATGCGCAACTAAAAAAGCCCCGTCATCCGACGGGGCTTTGAGCATATTTGGCTTAGAACTTAATTTCCTTGCCTGCCTTGCGCCACTGCTTGAATTCCGCAACGGCGGTGAACAGCGCGTCGGAGGAGGAGTTGATCGCGGTCTCGACAGAGTCCTGAATGACACCGATGATGAAGCCGACGCCGACGACCTGCATTGCAACATCGTTGGAGATGCCGAACAGCGAACAGGCCATGGGGATCAGAAGCAGCGAGCCGCCGGCAACGCCGGATGCGCCGCATGCGCCCAGAGCGGCCATGACGGACAGGACGATCGCTACGGGAACGCTTACGCTCATGCCGAGGGTGTGTACCGCGGCGAGGGACATGACGGTGATGGTGACCGCCGCGCCTGCCATGTTGATTGTAGCGCCGAGGGGGATGGACACGGAGTAGAACTCGCGGTCAAGTCCGAGGCTCTCGCACAGGGTCATGTTAACGGGGATGTTAGCTGCCGAGGAGCGGGTGAAGAATGCGGTAACGCCGCTTTCCTTCAGGCACTTGAACACCAGCGGATACGGGTTCTTGCGGATGACTATGAAGGTCATGATGGGGTTGACAACAAGCGCCGCTACCAGCATGCAGCCGACGAGGATCAGCAGGAGCTTGCCGTATTCGGTGAAGATGGCAAGGCCGCTGGTGGAAACTGCGGAGAACACGAGGCCGAGGATACCGAAGGGAGCGAGGTTTATTACAAAGCGGACTGCCTTGGTGACTGCGTCGGATGCATCTGCGAGGAACTTCTTGGTGGTGTCGGACGCTGCCTTGAACGCAAAGCCGAGCACGATCGCCCAGAACAGGATGCCGAGGTAGTTTCCGGAGACTATCGAGCCGATGGGGTTGGAGACGATGTTGTTAAGAAGTCCGGTGAATATCGAAGCAAAGCTGTCGGGAGCAGCGTCGGTGGCTGCGTCCGTGAGGGTGATGGTCACGGGGAAAATGAAGCTTGCAATAACTGCGATCACAGCTGCAAGGAAGGTGGAAACAAGATACAGAACGATGACCGTTCCGAACTGCTTGCCCATCTTTTCTCTCGACTGTGCCAGTGCGCTGATGATAAGGATAAACACCAGCAGGGGAGCTATCGCCTTGAGCGCGCCGACGAACAGAGTGCCGAGGATACCGATTCCGGGCGCGGTTTCGGCAGCGTTGGGGATAATAAGCGCAAGTGCTGCGCCGATGACCATACCTATAACAATTCGAAGCACGAGGCTTACGCTGTTATATGCTTTTACGATTTTCATTTCTCTTTTCTCATCCTTTTGTTGCGTTGTGGCTTAAAGCCGCTTTGCATAGTTTAACAAATTGTTAACACGATGTCAACACCGGCAGGTAATATATATATCCTTTTTATTGCTTTTGAGGATCATTTCCGGCGCTGTCGTCTATGCCGAGACGTTTAAGCCGTGCGTTGACGGCTCCCACCGTGCGGCCGAGGGTGCGCGCGATCTCGGTTTTCTCCACGCCTTCTCTGACAAGAGTGCCGAGCGTCTCATCATCCTGCGTGCTCCAGGGCTTGCCTCCGTTTTCTCTGCCGCCGCCTTTTTCGCGATTGAGCTGTTCTATCGCGTCAAGGTTATCGAATATGAACTGTTGAGCCTCGGGCTTATACAGCACGACGGAGTACACCGAGTTTTCGCCCTGAAATTCCTGCGTTATCAGGCCGAGGCCGCGTCCCTGCGGCGTGGGAAGTCTGGTCGTCTTGCCAGAGGGAAGCTGCACCTGCTCAAGCGCGCCGATTCCGAGAAGCCACCGGGTGATAACGCCCGAGCGCAGGCTTTTCATCGTCTCGGGGTCAACCCTTTCGTTTATGAGGCTTGTGACCTGCGATATCCTCAGCGGCTCATCGGCCGGGGTAAGCTCGCGCCGGGCGCTGCTATCGAGCGCAAACGGTGCGCGCCCTCGCTTTGCCGGCTTTTTGCTCTCGGTCCCACCGTTTTCTATGACGCGGCGCAGAATATCCGAAACATAATACATGCAGCGAGATATTCTGACATTGTTTAGAAGATCGCCCTCGGCGATCGGCGTGCCGTCGATCGGGTTTATCCCCTCGGCAAGCTTGTCAACAAAGCCTTTTGTGTACTCTATCTTTTCAAGCTCGGTCATACCTTGCACCTCCTGAAATCACATATTGTAAATTCTGTTATATCCTGAGGCGCAGAATTTGTCAATAAGATTTATCAAAGCACATGGTTTAAAAACCGGCGGTCAAAACTGTTGAAAACTCAGCGACAATCGGCTATAATTACTTATTAAACTATCACACGTTAAACTATCACACGGGAGTGAATGAAATATGAAAGCAATCGTAACGGTCGTCGGCAAGGATCAGGTCGGCATAATCGCCGGAGTGTGCAACACGCTGGCAGACCACAACATAAACGTTCTGGACATCAGCCAGACTATCATGGAGGGCTTCTTTACGATGATGATGGTCGTTGACCTTGAGCTGTGCGCCGAGTCCTTTGCAAATCTGCAAAATGTGCTCAAGACCTTCGGCGAGGGGCGCGGCCTTTCCATCCGCATTCAGCGCGAGGATATTTTCGACGCGATGCACAAGCTGTGAGGTGCCGCCATGCTGAGCCTTAACAACATATTCGACACCATCGATATGATCGACAAGCAGCACCTCGATATCCGCACGATCACCATGGGCATATCGCTGCTCGACTGCGTGAGCGAGGATCCCGGGCGCTGCTGCCGAAAGATATACGACAAGATCTGCCGCCGCGCAGAGCGGCTCGTGAAAACGGGCGAGGATATCGAGAGCGAGTTCGGCATCCCGATCGTAAACAAGCGCATCTCGGTAACGCCGATAGCGCTCGTCGCCGGAAGCTGCGCGACGGAGGATTACGTTCCCTTTGCGCTGACGCTTGACCGCGCGGCAAAAACCTGCGGCGTGAACTTTATCGGCGGCTATTCCGCTCTGGTGCATAAGGGCTTTGCCAAGGGCGACGAGCTTTTACTGCGCTCGATACCGCAGGCAATGGCGCAGACCGAGCTTGTCTGCTCGAGCGTGAACGTCGGCTCGACGCGCGCCGGCATAAACATGGACGCCGTCGCCGCGATGGGGCGGATAATCAAGCAGACCGCGCACCTGACACGCGATACCGACGGGCTCGGCTGCGCAAAGCTCGTTGTGTTCTGCAACGCGGTGGAGGATAACCCCTTCATGGCAGGCGCGTTCCACGGCGTCGGCGAGGCCGACAGCGTGATAAACGTCGGCGTTTCCGGCCCGGGCGTGGTTTACCATGCGCTGCAAAAGTGCAAGGGCGCACCGTTTGATGTTGTTGCCGAGACGATAAAAAAGACCGCGTTCCAGATAACGCGCATGGGTCAGATGGTTGCCGCCGAGGCTTCCGACAGGCTGAATGTGCCGTTTGGCATAGTTGACCTCTCCCTCGCGCCGACGCCCGCCGTGGGCGACAGCGTTGCGCGCATCCTTGAGGAGATGGGGCTTGAGACATGCGGAACTCACGGCACGACCGCCGCGCTCGCGCTGCTCAACGATGCGGTAAAAAAGGGCGGCATAATGGCATCCGGCCACGTCGGCGGCCTGTCCGGCGCGTTCATCCCCGTGTCCGAGGATGAGGGCATGATCGCTGCCGCAGAGTGCGGTACGCTGACGATAGACAAGCTTGAGGCCATGACATGCGTGTGCTCGGTCGGCCTTGACATGATCGCAGTTCCCGGCGACACGAGCGCCGAAACCATATCCGCGATCATAGCCGACGAGGCCGCCATCGGTATGGTCAACAGCAAGACCACCGCCGTGCGCATCATCCCCGTTGAGGGCAAGGACGTCGGCGATATGGTCGAGATGGGCGGACTTCTCGGCTCTGCGCCCGTTATGCCCGTGCACAAGGCGCAAAGCGCAGATTTTATCGCGCGCGGCGGACGCATCCCGGCTCCCCTCCAAAGCCTCAAAAATTAATTTAGAGGCGAATTGAGGCACCTACGGATACGCATATTGCGGTTGCCCGGTTCGAGGGTGCGGAGGAAACCGTGGTTGCCTCGCATCCCATAACATTGTGCTATATTAGTGCAAAATTTGTGCCGCACCCATTGGCTCTCCTGTCAAGGGGAGCGGGCAGCTTTGCTGCCGAGGGGTTGAATTTAAACACAACAGCTATCAGCTATCAGCTCTCCGCTGCGGCCAAAGGTCGCTTGTAGGGAACGGATTTATCCGTTCCGCTGTGATGGTTTAGCCGGCAGTTTCCGGTCGGGCTGACGCAATAAATGTATCGGTACAATTAAAAACGCCACTAAAAAATGTGTTTGCCTGACGGCAAAAATTAAAATAACACCTCATCCGTCACCAAGGTGACACCTTCCCCTCAAGCTACGCAGGGGAAGGCAAAAAAGGGACGGTCTGTGACCGCCCCAATGAATAATGAATGATGAATAATTAATAGTGAATAATTGTGGTGTGCCTGCGCACTTTTTTAATTGCGCCTTTGCGCTGCTACCGATACGATTTTTGCGTCAGCCCGACCGGAGGGTGCAGGCAAAACCATGACAGGCGGAACGGATAAATCCGTTCCCTACGGCTATAGATTTTAGTGCAGGCAAAGCCATGAAACGGGCGATCAATGATCGCCCCTACGGGTGCGGTGCAAAACTCAATTCAGCACTAATGTAGCGCGTGGCAGCTACGGTTTCCACCGTTGTCTCGTTACCGGGATACCGCAATATGTTTATCCGTAGGTGCGCTAAAGCGCTACTGAAAAAACGGAACGGATAAATCCGTTCCCTACAAGGGTGCAGACGAAGTTTTGCACTAATATAGCACAATCTCCCGGAGCGCGAAACAGCATGGTTTCCACCAATGTTCCGAACCGGGCTACCGCAATAAATGTATAAGGAGCGGCGTTAATTCGCCACTGAAAAAATGGAGATAAGGTTGCAGGCTTTTGAAAGCCTTGATTCTACGAATAATTATTTAAAGAAGCTCGCGGCGGAGGGCGCGGCGGAGGGCACGGTCGTCATTGCCGACGAGCAGACCGCCGGACGCGGCAGAATGGGCCGCAGCTTTGCGTCGGCCGCCGGCTGCGGCATATACATGTCGATGCTGCTGCGTCCTGCCGACTGTGCGCCGGACTGCGCGCAGAGCCTGACGGCGGTCTGCGCCGTCGCGGTGTGCCGCGCCGTTGAGAAGGTCTGCGGCCGCGCGCCGGGCATCAAATGGATAAACGACCTGTACCTGCGCGGCAAAAAGATCTGCGGCATACTGTGCGAAAGCTCGGTGAAAAACGGCAGGGTCGATTACGCCGTGCTGGGCATCGGGCTTAACGTCACGACGCGCATCGAGGACTTCCCCGAGGAGCTGCGCGAAACGGCAGGCTCACTGCTGACGCAGACGGGCTTTGTTTTCGAGCGCGGCAAGCTCATTGCCGCGATCATCGCGGAGCTAAGCTCGCTGTACACAGCATGGCTCGAAGCGCCGAGCGTGTGCCACGCCGAATATAAGCGTCGCTGCATCGTGCTCGACAGGCAGATATCCGTAAGCTCACCCGAGGGGGTGTATGAAGCCGTCGCCGAGGGAATAAGCCCGGACTACGGGCTCATCCTTCGCCTTGACGACGGAACGCGCCGCACGGTTCACAGCGGCGAAGTGAAGATAAAAATGTAAACTCGTGAGAGGAGAAGATCATGAAAAAACAGACGGCATATATTTTCGCGGCATTCATCGTTGTGCTGATCATACTTGCCATAGTTATCATGTGGCTGACCGGCGGCATAGGCGGCGATAAGCCCGAAGCGACTCCGACCCCGGAGGTCGAGACGAGCGCTCCGCGCCAGACTCAGTTCGTCATCCCGACTGCCACGCCGCAGCCCACCGAGGCTGTTCCAACCGAGACTCCGACGATGACGGCAACACCGGCTCCTGCTCCCACTCCCGAAGCGCCGAGCGGCACGGTTATCGGCTCGGGCTCGTTTGATTCGTCGACCGGCGTCGGCCTGAACACCCACACCGCGTGGACGGCAGCCGAGCAGGCAGACGGCAGCGTCAAGCTCACGCTGTCGGTGTATGTGCGCTCGTACACGCTGGAGATCGGTCAGCGCTCGATCGCGATAAGCGTAAACGGAGCGACCTCCGGCGGTATGACGCGATCTTTCAGCGTTGATTCCCCGAACTCGCAGACCGATACGCTCATCTACACCTATTCGACGACTGTTCAGAAGGGCAGTGCCGTTTCCGTCAGCGTAGATTGGAACTACAAGGGCCAGTACAGCGGCCAGGATCTCGATGTGATCTCATCGTCATCGTCGATTTTTTAGAGGCGAGTTGACGCAGCTACGGATACGGTTTTTGCGGTCGCCCGGCAACGCAGACTACGTCTGCGAAGTAATAAGTAAAAGGTAAAAGTGAAGAAGTGAGGTATTCGCCCGGAGGGCGAATGAATTTAAATCCGTGCCGTAGGCACACCACACCTATTCACTATTACCTATTACCTCTTCACTGCGGCCAAAGGTCGCTTGTAGGGAACGGATAAATCCGTTCCCTACAGCTATAGATTTGAGTTCCGGCAAAATCGATACATATAGAAACAATGTAGCGCCTGCGGCGCGGATTTATTCACACCTCATCTGCCGCAAGCGGTTTTTTAGTGGCGCTTTTACATTGTACCGATACGGTTTTTGCGTCAGCCCGACCGGAAACTGCCGGCTAAACCATCACAGCGGAACGGGCAAGCCCGTTCCCTACGAGGGTGCGGCGCAAATTTTGCACTAATATAGCACAATCTTGCGTAGCGCGAGGCACACACGGTTTCCTCCGCACTCTCGATACCGGGCCACCAGAGATATATGTATCGGTAGGTGCGTCAATTCGCCTCTAAAATCATCCAGAGGTTGGAGATTTGAGGGGAGAGGCGGTCGTAGGTCCAGTGCTTTGCGCTGTTATCAGGGCTGTTGGGATCGTTGACGGTAAAGCCGCAGCTGTCGTAGCCGGTAAGAACGACGAAGTGTCCGCTGCTTGTGAAGTCGCCGGGGCCGAGCGCGAGGATAATGACCGCGCCGGAGTCCAGCGCGTTTTTCATCGACTGCTCCCACAGCGGAAGCTCGGTTGCGGAAAGGCCGAGCAGAGCGCTGCCCTCGCTGATAAGCGTCCACGAGCTGCCGTTTCCGGGCACGCAGTAGCCGTTTTTCTCGGCAAGGCGCGCGACGAACAGCGGCGAGTATGCGGCGTTTTTCGTGAGATACACCGCCGCCATCGACAGGCAGGTCGGGCCGCAGCCGGAGGTGCCGATAAAGCCGCTGCCGTATGGCTCATAGCCCCAACGCTCATCCCATTGGATAAACAGCGGAACGGTGCCGCTCTGCGCGTCGGAAGAAAGGTCGATGTCAAAGCGCCTGTCCTTCAGCTCCGGGTAGTTGTAGACATAGTCCAGAGTTTGCGGGCATTTCTCGGCCGTTTCGACTAAAATTTCGGGGTACTCGCCGCTTGTGCGTATCTTTTCGAGCTTTTCTGCGTCGGTCGGGCCGCTCGATCCCGGAAAGCTCATGTCCGAGCAGCCTGAAAGCTGCGCGGCAAAAATGCATATGCAAAGACAAACGGAAATAAATTTTTTCATAATATCCTCCCTGTGAGTCAAAAAGCGCTCCTGTTTTCGCTGCTATCGTAGCAAAAACAGGAGCGCTGTTTATCCGTTTGTCCATATGAAATCCTGATATTTTCCGCTCGAAAATCTTACGATTTTCTTACGGGCAGGGTGACGGTGAACTCGACTGTCTCATCGGCGCTGCGCGCGTTTATCTTGCCGCCGTGGAGGGTGACGATGTTGCTCGCTATGGCAAGACCCAGCCCGGCTCCGCCGGAGGACGAGCGCGCGGAATCGAGCCTGTAAAACTGCTCGAAAATGCGCCGCAGCTTCTCCTCGGGGATAGTGTTTCCGCGGTTAACGACGCTGACGGAAACACTGTCGCCGTCAAGCTGCGCGTTTATCACGATCTCGGTGTCGGGATAGCTGTACAGCACCGCGTTGCGCAGGAGATTGTCGAAAACGCGCTGCATTTTTCCGGCGTCGCAGCTTATCGGCAGCGCATCCGGCGCGCAGAGGGTGCAGGTGAGCGATTTTTCCTTGAGCATGGGCATGAACTCAAACCTTAGCTGCTCGAGCAGGCGCACAAGGTCTATGCTCGAGTAATCGAGCGTAACGGTCGATAGATTAAAGCGCGTGATCTCGAAAAACTCGTTTATCAGATCCTCGAGCCGCTCGGCCTTGTCGAGCGTTATCGAGAGGTACTTCTCGCGCAGCTCGGGGCTTATCTGCTGCTCGTCGCGCAGAAGCGTGAGATATCCGATGACGGAGGCAAGCGGCGTTTTAAGGTCGTGCGCAAGGTACATCACAAGGTCGTTTTTTCGCGCGGTCTCCTCGCGCAGAAGCGTCTGCGCGCGCATGAGCTTTGACTTTGCGTCGCTCAGCGGAACGGCGATCTCGTTGGGAATGCCGGCCTCGGGCGAGTCGCTGAGCATGAACTGCCCGACCGCATTGCCGATGCGGCGGCGCTCGGCGTTCAGGCGAAGCCGCGAAACGATGCCTATAATAATGACGCAGAATGCAACGACCGCAAGCGCGAGCCTGAATGCAAGGCCCTTTATGGCGATCCAGTCCGGCTGAACGTAATCCGTTGCCATCTCGGAATCGTAATATTCGGTCATGTAGCCCCGGTAAAACCACTCGCGCAGCGTGCCGTTGAGCGTGTTGTCAAAAAAGCTCAGCAGCAGAACAACGAGCACCGCGCCGCAGATGAATATTCCAATGTAGATGAGCGCCGTGCGGAGCGTGCTTTTATTTTTCGATCTCATACCCAACACCCCAAACGGTTTTTATAAACTTCGGCTTTCTCGCCGGCTCGTGCATCTTCTCGCGCAGGCGGCCTATGTGCGCCATGACGGTGTTGCTGCTGCTCGTGAGGAATTTTTCCTTCCACACGGCCTCGAACAGCTCCTCGGATGCCACGACCCTGCCGGCGTTATCGCACAGATACCACAGAATATCGAACTCCGTCGGCGTGAGCGCAAGCTCGCGCCCGAACAGCGAGCAGCGGCGTGAAGCACGGTTGATCGTAAGGCCGCGGATGTCCATTTCGTCATTGGTCTCCGCTCCCCGGCGGCAGCGGCGCAGAACGGTCTTGACGCGCGCGGTGACCTCAAGGGGATTAAACGGCTTTGTTATATAGTCGTCCGCGCCGATGGTCAGGCCGAGTATCTTGTCCGAATCCGTGACGCGCGCGGTGAGCATGATTATCGGGAAGTCGTGCTTTTCGCGCATTTTGCGCAAAAGCGCAAAGCCGTCGGTATCCGGCAGCATAACGTCCAGAACGGCGAGCGCAGGCTCGCATTTTTCGACAAAGCTCAGCGCATCGGCGCCGTTGAGGAACTTATGCACCTCGTATCCGTCATTTTCAAGGTACAGGCCGATGAGATCGGCGATCTCGCGCTCGTCATCGATGACGATGATCCTGTCATCCATTTATCCGAGGCTCTTTTCGAGCTTTTCGATGCCGACGCGCATTCTGCGCAGGGTCTCGTCCTTGCCGAGGATGCGGCAGATCTCGACAGCGCCGCCGGGCGTTACGGCCTTGCCGGCCGCGGCAATGCGCACGGGCCACATGACCTTCGCGTTTTTGCACTCGCACTTTTCGGCCATGCCGGTCATGGCGGCGAGGATATTCTCATCGCACCAGTCGGAAATGCCCTCGAAAACGGGCAGCATGGCGCGCAGCATCTCAAGCGAGCCTGCCTCGTCGGTCTTGCTCTTTTTGTGAACATACAGAGCCGTATCGTACTCGGGCAGCTCGTCGAAGAAATCGAGCTTCTCGGGAATGTCGGTGAGCACCTCGGTGCGCTGCTGCAAAAGCGCGGCGATGGCGGCGGCGCTTATCTCGGGCTTTTTCACCGCCCGGCGAATAAACGGCTCTGCGGCCTCGGCAAAGGCCTCGGGACTCATGGCGCGGATGTATTCTGCGTTGAAATATTTGAGCTTTTCGATATCGAAGATGGCAGGGGACTTGGAGATGCCCTTTATGTCGAATATCTCGGCAAGCTCCTGCATGGAGAATATCTCGCGCTCGCCGCCGGGGCTCCAGCCGAGCAGCGCGACATAGTTTACAACGGCGTCGGTGAGATAGCCCTGCGCGATAAGATCCTCATACGAGGGGTCACCGTGGCGCTTGCTCATCTTGTTGTGCGCATCGCGCATGACCGGCGAGCAGTGGACATAGGCCGGGATATCCCAGCCGAAGCCCTCGTACAGCAGATTGTATTTCGGCGAGCTTGAAAGATACTCCGAGCCGCGCACGACATGGGTTATGCCCATGAGGTGATCGTCGATGACGTTTGCAAAGTTATAAGTCGGCAGACCGTCGCGCTTTATGAGCACCTGATCGTCAAGAGTCGAGTTTTCAACGGTGATATCGCCGAAGATCTCGTCGTGGAACGTGGTGCTGCCCTCCCCGGGTATCCTCTGGCGCACAACGAACGGCTCGCCGGCCGCGGCCTTTGCGTCGCTTTCCTCGCGGCTGAGGCAGCGGCAGGGATCGGCGGCCTTTTCAAAGCCCTCGGTCTCCTCCTGCTTTTCGCAGAAGCAGCGGTAGGCGTGACCCTTTTCGATGAGAAGGTCGGCATACTTGCCGTAAAGTGCGCGGCGCTCGGTCTGAACATAGGGGCCGACAGGGCCGCCGACGTCGGGGCCTTCGTCGTGATCAAGGCCGCACTCGGCCATCGTGCGGTAGATAACGTCAACCGCGCCCTCGACCAGACGCTCCTGATCGGTGTCCTCGATGCGGAGAATGAACTTTCCGCCGTTGTGGCGCGCTATAAGCCATGTGTACAGCGCGGTGCGCAGATTGCCCACATGCATATATCCCGTGGGGCTGGGCGCAAATCTCGTGCGAACCTCGCCCTTGGGTATGCGAGCTTCCATTTGCTCGAACCATGTCATATCCATAGAACTTTTCCTCCGAAAAACGTAGATATCAATAGTGTAAAATGGATTTTGGCAGTTGTCAAGTGACAGTTAAAATGGTAATATAGTAAATTAGGTTATTAGTCTTATAGGAGATAACGAAAATGGAAAATGAGATAAAAAAGAAAAGTATGCTGTCCGGCATCCAGCCCTCGGGCGATCTGCACCTCGGCAATTACCTGGGCGCGGTGAAGAACTGGGGCGCAAGAGCCGAGGAATTTGACTGTTATTATTTCATGGCCGATCTGCACACGCTCACCGTGCGTCAGGATCCCAAGCTGCTGCGCCGCCGCAGCCTCGAGCAGCTTGCCCAGTACATTGCCTGCGGCATTGACCCGGAGAAGAACGTCCTGTTCCTGCAAAGCCATGTTCACGAGCATGCGGAGCTTGGCTGGATACTCAATTGCTATACCATGTTCGGCGAGCTGAGCCGCATGACGCAGTTTAAGGATAAATGCGCAAAGAACGCCGATAACATAAACGGCGGCCTGTTCACCTACCCCAGCCTCATGGCGGCGGATATCCTGCTGTATCAGGCCGACTACGTTCCTGTCGGCGAGGATCAGCGCCAGCACTGCGAGCTTACGCGCGATATCGCCGTGCGCTTTAACAACATCTACGGCGAGACCTTCAAGGTCCCCGAGGCGTATATCCCCAAGGCCGGCGCGCGCGTCATGGGTCTTGGAAACCCCACCTCGAAGATGAGCAAATCCGACCCCAACGGCTGCGTTTTCCTCATGGAAAAGCCCGAGGATATCGCGCGCAAGTTCAAGCGCGCCATAACCGACTCCGACACCGAAAACTGCGTGCGCTTCGACCCCGAGAACAAGCCCGGCGTTTCAAACCTCATGAACATCTACTCCGCCGTCACCGGCAAGAGCTTTGACGAGATAGAGCGCGAGTTTGCCGGCCAGGGCTACGGCGTTTTCAAGCCCGCAGTCGGCGACGCGGTCATCGAGACTCTGCGCCCGATCCGCGAGGAGGCAACGCGCCTGCTCAACGACAAGGCCTACCTTTGCAGCGTCTACACCGAGGGCGCGCAGAAGGCAAGCGTCATCGCGCGTAAGACCCTTCGCAAGGTATATAAGAAGGTAGGTCTCGTAGAAAAGCCCTTCTGATTTTACTGGAGATATTATAGATATGATCGATCTAAGTTTTGACGTCTGGAAGAACATCCTGCTCGCGCTGGCTGTCGCGTTTGTCATTTCCTTTGCCGCGACGCCCGTTGTCAGCTCCTTTGCCAAAAAGGTCGGAGCGATCGACATTCCGGACAAAAAGCGCCATATTCACAGCCACCCCATACCGCGCATGGGCGGCCTTGCGATATTTCTGGGCTTCCTGCTGTCGGTGCTGCTGTTTGCAAACATAACGCCGCAGGTGCGAGGCATTCTGCTCGGCGCCATACTCATCGTCGTCGTCGGCGCAATAGACGATGTGATGAACCTAAATGCCTGGCTTAAATTCTGCGTGCAGATAGTCGCGGCGGTCATTGCCGTCTTGTCCGGCGTTATCATAAACGTCGTGTCAAATCCGCTGCTTATAACGAGCGAGCAGGCCGTGACCATCGGCATCCTTGCCGTTCCGGTGACCATACTGTGGATAGTCGGCGTCACAAACTCGGTCAACCTCATCGACGGGCTTGACGGACTTGCCTGCGGCGTTTCCGCCATCGCGTCGCTGACGATGCTTGTCGTGTCGCTTCTTGTGTCCGATGCAAACATCAACGTCGCCGTCATCCTCGCCGCGCTCTGCGGCGGATGTCTGGGCTTTATCCCGTATAACCTCAACCCGGCGAAGATATTCATGGGCGACACCGGTGCGCTGCTGCTGGGCTATGTTCTGGCAACGGTCTCGGTCATCGGTATGTTCAAGTTCTATGCCATCGTTACATTTGTCCTGCCTGTGCTTGCGCTTGCCGTTCCGCTTTCGGACACGATATTTGCGTTCACACGCCGCATCCTGCACGGACAAAGCCCCTTCCATGCCGACATGGGACACTTTCACCACAAGCTGCTGGACATGGGCCTGAGCCAGAAGCAGGCCGTCGCCGTGCTCTACGCCGTTTCGGCCATCCTCGGCCTTGCCGCGGTGCTGCTGACCTCGACGGGCATCATCCGCGTCGTCGTTGCCGTCATTGCCTTTGTCATTGCCGTGTGCATATGGCTGTTCGTGTTCAGAAACAACAACAATATCCATCCGCTGCCGCACGAAAAACCGGCGGATGAGTCCGGGGAGGCCGACAGCAAAAATGAGTAAGCTTAAAGTCATGTCCGTTTTCGGCACGCGCCCGGAAGCGATAAAAATGGCGCCGCTCGCGCTTGAGCTTCAGCGCCGCGAGAGCATAGAAAGCCTCATCTGCGTTACCGCGCAGCACCGCGAGATGCTTGATTCCGTGATGCACTGCTTCGGCCTGAAAGCCGACGCGGATCTCAACATCATGGGCAAAAACCAGACGCTTACCGATGTTACCGTCAAGGCGCTCAAGGGGCTTGAGGGCTGCTTTGCGGAGCTTCGCCCCGATCTTGTCCTCGTACACGGCGACACGAGCACGACCTTTTCCGCCGCGCTCGCCGCGTTCTATGCGAAGATACCCGTCGGCCATGTCGAGGCCGGCCTGCGCACCTACGATCGCTACAGCCCGTTTCCCGAGGAGATGAACCGCTGTCTCGTCGGCCGCCTTGCAACGCTGCACTTCGCGCCGACGGCGAAGAACGCGGAAAATCTGCGCGCCGAGGCCGTCACCGGCGATATCTTTATCACCGGCAACACCGTCATCGACGCAATGAAATATACAGTCGGCGACGGCGGCTTTGCCTCGAGCGAGCTTAAAAGCATCGACTTTTCAAAACGCGTCATTGCAATGACCTGCCACCGCCGCGAAAACTACGGCGAGCCGATGAAGAATATTTTTTCTGCCGTGCGCACCGTTGCGCTGACGCACCCCGATGTTGAGATCGTCTATCCCGTGCATCTGTCGCCCGTCGTGCGCGGCGCGGCAAGCGAGTACCTTGCGAATCTGCCGAACGTACACCTCATCGAGCCGCTCGACGCGATGGATATGCACCGGCTCATGAGCGCAAGCTACATGGTCATGACCGACTCCGGCGGCATTCAGGAGGAGGCGCCCTCGCTGGGCAAGCCCGTCCTCGTTCTGCGCCGCGAGACCGAGCGCCCCGAGGCCGTTGCGGCCGGTACGGTCAAGCTCACCGGCGTTGACCGCGACGATATCATCCGCGATGCCGACGAGCTGCTCACCGGCGGCGAAATGTATCAGCGCATGGCGCACGCCGTCAATCCCTATGGCGACGGCCACGCCTGCGAGCGCATCGCCGACGCTATCGAGTTCTCCTTCGGCCTGCGCGAGACTCGCCCCTCATCTTTTTAGAGGCGAATTGACGCAGCTACGGATACGGTTATTGCGGTGTCCCGGTTAGAAACTGCGGAAGAAACCGTGATGTTTCGCGTTTTTTTAGAGGCGCATTGGGGCACCTACGGATATATATATCTCTCAGCGTGTCAAAAAAGTCTTTGACTTTTTTGCACGCTTCAAAAACGCCACATTTTTTGTGAAAACAGGTTTTCACGAAAAATCTCGCTACGCTCGTCAAAAAGCCTGATAAATCAGGCGTTTTTGATGGCTATTAATCCAATTTCGAGTGGGGCCTTTGCCCCCTCGAGCTCCCCTGCTGCTCTATTATCTTTCTTTTGTAGCATAGTTTTTCGACAGCCTGGGATATATATATCTGGTAGCCCGGTTCGAGGGTGCCGACGAAACCGTGATGTTTCGCTCCCTGTAATGTTGCGCTATATTAGCGCAAAAATTGCCTGTATGATCGAAAAAAGCGCCGAGTATGAATTGATTTGAAAATCGCTGCCGGGATCTTATCGATATTGCAAAGGACACGGGCATCTGGTATATTCATATCCGTAAAGCTCGAGGAGGAAAACGGCGATGACAAAAATACTTTTCGTCTGCCACGGCAATATATGCCGCAGCCCGATGGCGGAGTATTTTATGAAAGACATTGTGCGTCGCGAGGGGCTGGAAAAGCGGTTTGAGATAGCGTCCGCGGCGACGAGCCGCGAGGAGATAGGAAACGATGTGTATCCGCCTGCGCGCAGGACGCTCGTTGAGCACGGCATTTCCTGTCCGCGCCGCGCGGCAAGGCAGCTTACGCGAGCGGATTTCGAAGAGTATGATCTCATAATTGGCATGGACAGCGAAAACGAGCGCGGCATGCGGCGCATCTGCGGCGACGGCGATGCCGAAAAGATACACCTGCTCATGGACTACACCGACCGCCCGGGCGATGTTGCCGATCCGTGGTACACCCGTGACTTTGAAGCAACCTGGCGCGATGTGTCCGACGGCTGCCGCGCCCTGCTGGAAAGCCTGAAATAAACAGAATTGGCACGCCATGTGGCGTGCCGCTTTTGCGTACTGCCGAAAGTGCGATAATCTCCGCCGAATACGACGATGTTTTGTTGACAAACAGCCGCTTTGCTATATATAATAGTTAAGATTGTACAGCTTTACCGGCAAAGGAGGAGTGCTGCTTGGCTTCGGGCGGAAAACACCTCAAAAAGCAAGCGAATAAAAAGCGCGGCAGCGGCGCCCATCTGTCGGAAAGAGACAGGCAGCGTGCGGCCCGGCGGCGCTCACGCAGCGCTACCCGCCGCGGCAGACTCAGGCGCGGCGCACCGCAGATGATAGTCATGCTGCTGCTTTGCATCGTCATGATATCTCCGCTGCGCAGCTGCATTATAAGCGACTCGGACTATGTCGGCTATGCCGCCGCGCGCGAAACGGCCCTTGCCGACGCCGGCATCACGCAGGAAAAGGCAAACAACCTTTCCGCCGAGATGATCAAGATCGGCGACACCGTGTGCTACAAGGTCCAGTTCACCGGCTCGGTCACCGACTATCGATACATAATAGACGCAAAAACCGGCCTCATAATCGGCCAGAATTTTTACAGAACAGAAGGATAAATAGACGGAAAAGCCAAAAACAGGGCATGGTTAACATGTCCTGTTTTCATTTATGAGACACAATTAAATGTGTGTAATAACGAATTAATCGCCAAACAGAGGCGCGTTTGTTCAACATAAAGCACAAAAAACATGTTAAAATAGGGATATATTGTGGTTGCAATTTGTGAAAAAAAGTGTTATACTTATTCCACTATTGTGTGGGCGCACGTCAACCTATGACGTGACACTGTTTTGTAAACGTTCGACACCGCGGTTTTACCGACGGTGTCTACCGTGATAAATTAGTCAATCATATTTAAAGGAAGGAAGAACCATATGATGAACGAAAAGTACGCACCACTATTCACTCCGTTCAAGATTGGCAATGTCGAAATAAAGAACCGCATTGTCCAGTGCTCCATGGGCGGTACCTCTCTGTTTGGCTGGCTTGAGCCCTGCCATTTCGACAAAGAGGCAGCTTATTTCCTGCTCCAGAGAGCTCAGAAGGGCGTTGGCCTTGTTCTCCCCGGCATGCAGTGTGTCCGTGATACCATGGGCCGCCGTTGGCTGTATCAGAACAAGAGAATGTTCAAGCAGCTCAAAGAGTACATGGTAGAGTACCACAAGACCGGCGCAAAGCTGTTCATCCAGCTGGCAGCAGGCTTCGGCCGCTCCATGGCAGTTACCCCCTGGATGGTCGTCCTGAACAAGAATCCCATCCTCAACAAGATCGCTTCCCCTATCGTTGACGTTAGCTACAGCTGCGCTTCCGCATCTGCAACTCCTAACCGTTGGCAGGAGGATATGCTCTCCCGTCCCATGACCGTTAAGGAAATCCACGAGATGGTCGAGGCATTCGGCAAGACCGCAAAAATGCTGCGCGACGCAGGCGTTGACGGTGTCGAGATCCACGCTGTCCACGAAGGTTACCTGCTTGACCAGTTCACCATGGAGAACTGGAACTGGCGTGAAGACGAGTACGGCGGCTCCTTCGAGAACCGTTTCCGCTTCCCCGTTGAGATCGTTCAGTGCATCAAGAGATACGCCGGCGAAGACTTCCCCGTATCCCTGCGTTACTCCGTCAAGTCCTACACCAAGACCTGGGGTAAGGGCGCTGTTCCCGGCGAAGAGTTCGTAGAGTGGGGCCGTGACATGCCCGAATCCGAGAAGGCTATCAAGTACCTCGGCGACGCAGGCTACGACTTCTTCAACTGCGATAACGGTACTTACGACGCTTGGTACTGGGCACATCCGCCTCAGTACATGCCCGACAACTGCAACCTCGCAGACGTTGAGCACATAAAGAAGTTCACCGACAAGCCCGTAGCATGCGCAGGCCGTATGCTGCCCGAGACCGCCGCAGAAGAGATCGCTGCCGGCCGTCTGGACGCTGTCGCAATCGCACGTCAGAACCTCGTCGATCCCGATTGGATCATCAAGATCCAGGAAGGCCGCGAGGACGAGATCAAGCCCTGCATCCGCTGCCACAACGGCTGCTTCAACTTTGCTAAGTACAAGGGCACCGCAAACATCCAGGGCCTTGAGGACTCCCTGCACCTCGGCCGCTGCGCACTTACTCCGTCCACCATGCAGCACAACCGCTACAAGATCGTTCCGACCAAGAACCCCAAGAAGGTTGCTATCGTCGGCGCAGGTATCGGCGGCGTAGAGGCAGCTCTGGTTCTTACCCAGCGCGGCCACAAGCCCGTTATCTTTGAAAAGACCGACCGTATCGGCGGCCTGTTCCTCACTGCTTCCGCAATGAGCTTCAAAGAGAACGACAAGGCTCTCATCACCTGGTATGAGAACGAAGTTAAGAAGGCCGGCCTCGACATTCGCTTCAACACCGAGATCAACGACCTGGGCATCCTCCGCGGCTATGACGAGATCATCGTTGCAACCGGCGCAGTTCCCAGAAAGATGCTGATCCCCGGCTTCGAGAAGTGCCTCACCTTCACTCAGCTCCTGCGTGAGAAGTACCCCGTAGGCGACAAAGTGGTCTTCTTCGGCGGCGGCCAGTCCGCTTGCGAAGCTGCATACGAGATGGTCCTCCAGGGCAAGCACCCGATCATCGTCGAGTACGCAAAGGACCTCGTTCCTGCACAGAACGTCTGCCTGTCCAACGCTTCCTTCCTGCGTGATGTTCTCGAGTATCACAAGGTTCCCACTTACCTTGAGCATACTATCCGCGAGATCAAGGACAAGACCGTCGTTATCGCTTCCAAGGACGGCAAGAACGTATTTGAGGTCGAGTACGACAACATCGTAAACGGCATCGGCTTCGTTCCCGCACCTGTCGGCGGCAAGGGCAAGAACATCCACCGCGTCGGCGACTGTGTCACCATCGGCAACCTGCGTACCGCTATCTGGCGCGCATGGGATGTCTGCATGAAGATATAGTCTCCAGACCCCAATAAAACCAAAGCATAACAAATCCGGTACGGAATTTTCCGTACCGGATTTTTTAGTTGCGCCTTGACGCAGTCACGGATACATATATCTCTGGTAGCCCGGTTTCCTCCAACGTCCCGAACCGGGCAACCGCAATTACCGTATCCGTAGCAGCGTCAATTCGCCTCTAAAAATGCGCCTCTAAAGAGGCAGGGCGTATTTTTCGGAGTAACGGCGGTAGTGCTCGGCAAATTCGGGAACGTCCTTGCGCTCGTGCTGGGTCTCGTGGGCGCTGAGCGTGTGCTTTTTCAGATCGAGCACGCACAGAGCGACGTTGGAGCAGTGGTCGGACGCGCGCTCGAGGTTCGTCAGGAGGTCCGACCACACAAAGCCGGCCTCAATGCTGCACTCACCCTTTTTCATGCGCAGGATATGCCGCGTGCGCAGCTCATCCTTCAGATCGTCCACGACCTGCTCGAGCGGCTCGACGCAGGAAGCCGCCTGTGCGTCGTTTTCGGCAAACGCCTTGACCGCAAGATCCATGACCTCGCCGACGGCAGCCGACATGACCGACAGCTCGTACTTTGCGCTGCGTGAAAATTCAAGCTGCTTGTCGTGCATCTCCTCGGCGGACTCAATGATGTTCACCGCGTGGTCGCCGATGCGCTCAAAATCGCCGATGAGCTTCAAAAGCTCAGTGACCTCCTCGCTGGCGGTATCGCTGAGCGGCTCCGCGCCGAGCTTAAGCAGGTAAGTTCCGAGCATATCCTCGTACTTGTCGGTTTTGTCCTCGCTCTCGCGCACCTCCTGCGCGGCCTTGGGGTCAAACTCCATGACGCAGTCGATGGCCTTTTTCAGCGCGCCGGATGCATAGTATGCCATATCCTCGGCGACAACGCTGCACTGCTCGAGCGCGAGCGGCGGAGTCGCGAGAAGGCGCTCGTCGAGCGTGACCTCGGCATCCTTTTTCTTGCCGTCGGGAACGAGGCGGATCGCAAGCTTTTCAAGCAGCCCGGACGCCGGCAGCAGCAGTGCAGTGCAGGCAACGTTGAACGCCGTGTGCGCGATCGCAATGCCGTACATCGTTGCGCTCTCGCCGAGTATTGCCGGAGCTGCAACGGCGCGGACAATGCAGAACACCGCGAGCCACACCACCGTGCCGATGACGTTGAACGACAGGTGGACGATAGCCGCGCGCTTTGCGTTGCGGCTCGTGCCGACGGAGGAGATCAGCGCCGTGACGCAGGTGCCGATGTTCTGCCCCATGATGATGGGGATGGCCGCGGCGTAGCTCACCTGTCCGGACAGCGCCAGAGCCTGAAGAATGCCGACGGATGCCGAGCTTGACTGGATGATCGCGGTCAGGGCCGCGCCGGCGAGAACGCCCAGCAGCGGATTGGTGAATGCGACAAACAGCTGCCTGAACGCAGGCACCTCGCGCAGCCCGGAGACCGCGCCGGACATGGTGTCCATGCCGAACATGAGCGTTGCAAAGCCCAGCAGGATCATGCCGGTGTCGTTTTTGCGGCTGTCCTTGCTGAACATATACATTATTATACCGATAAGCGCGAGCACCGGTGTGAACGACGTGGGCTTGAGAAGCTGAACCCACACTGCGTCGCCGCTTATGCCGCCGAGGCTCAGCAGCCACGCGGTCACGGTCGTGCCGATATTTGCGCCCATAATAACGCCGATCGCCTGCTTGAGGGTCATAAGTCCCGAGTTTACAAAGCCGACGACCATAACGGTCGTGGCCGATGAGCTTTGTATAACAGCCGTGACGACAAGTCCGGTCAGAAAGCCCGTCATTGTCTTGCCGGTCATCTTGCCAAGCGTCGTGCGCAGGCGGCTGCCCGCGCGGCGCTCGAGTGCCTGACCCATTATGTTCATGCCGAACAGAAACAGGCACAGCCCGCCTATCATCTCCAGCGCGTCAAATATGTCCATAAATTACCCTCTCTTACATTTTACAATTCATTTTACAATCACCATTTTAGCCCCAGTTTATCAAATCAATAATCCGCTCTTTGTAAAATCCCCGTAAAGTTTTTTAGAGGCGATTTTGCGCACCTACCAATACGCATATCTCTGGTAGCCCGGTTCGAAACGTTGGAATTAACCGCAACTGCTACGCAACCCAGTAGTGCGTTGCTGCGTTTTGCACCGCACCTGCGCTACGCGAAACGTTACAGTTTTCGCCATTGTCCCGAACCGGGCTACCGCAATAAATGTATCCGTAGGTGCGCCAAATCGCCTCTAAAAAATCGCCTCTAAAAAACTCTTGACATGGCGAGGATTTTTTGATATTCTATTTAAGCGCTCCAAAGACAGCAGGTGACTTATGGTGTAAATCCTGCCGAGGATGGCATCATATTTTTGATTGCTTACAACCTTCGTGTCTTTGTGCACGGAGGTTTTCTTTATGAGCGTGAACATAAGTGTGGAGGTGAAAAACACACATGCCTAACGCAAAAGTTCTCAGCGAGAAGCAGGCGATCGTAGAAGCACTCGTCGAGCGCATCAACGCAGCAAGCGCAGGTATTCTGGTTGATTACCAGGGTATCACCGTGGCCGAAGATACGGCTCTGCGTACCGAGATGCGCAAGGAGGGCGTTGACTACACCGTCGTCAAGAACACCCTTACCAGGATCGCTATCGACAAGGTCGGAATGAACGAACTTGATCCCGTCCTCAACGGCAGCACATCCATGGCAACCAGCACCGAGGACCCCATCGCTCCGTTCCGTATCATCAGCGATTACTCCAAGAAGCTCGGCGATAAGTTCAATATCAAAGCAGCTTTCATGGAGGGCAAGATCCTCAGCGAGCAGGAGATAGCAGAGCTGTCCACGCTCACCAGCAAGAACGACCTGTACTCGAAGCTGGCAGGCTCCCTGAATGCGATCATGGGCGGCCTTGCAGTTGCTCTGAGCGAAGTCGTCGAGCAGAAGGGCGGCGCAGCCGCTCCGGCAGAAGCAGCAGAATGATCGGCTGCATCAAACATTAAAATTTGGAGGAAATTATAATGGCAAGCGAAAAAATCACCGCCATGATCGACGAGATCAAGGCTCTTTCCGTTCTCGAGCTCAAGGAGCTCGTTGATGAGATCTGCGAGACCTTCGGCGTTTCCGCAGTAGCAGCAGCAGCTCCCGCAGCAGGCGGCGCAGCAGAGGCTGTCGCAGAGAAGACCGAGTTCGACGTTGTTATGACCAGCTTCGGCGCAGAGAAGATCAAGGTCATCAAGGAGATCCGCGGCATCACCGGTCTTGGCCTGGCAGAGGCAAAGGCAATGGTCGAGAAGGTTCCCGTTGCTGTCAAGGAAGGCATTTCCAAGGAAGACGCAGAGGCTCTCAAGGCTCAGCTCGAAGCAGTCGGCGCAGCAGTCGAGATCAAGTAAGAAATTACTTAAACAATCAAAAAACTCCGTTCGGATGAACGGAGTTTTTGCTTTTTAGAGGCGTATTTGGTCTGATACCGATACGGTTCTTGCGTCAGCACGACCGGATGGTGCGGAGGAAACCGTGGATGCCTCGCAACCCGGTAGTGCGGCGCAAAACGCAGCTCCGCACTAATGTTACGCGGCAGTTTCCCGGTTTTGTCGGTAACTTCGACACCGGGCTACCGCAATAAATGTATCCGCAGGTGCGTCAATGCGCCACTAAAAAATTATTCGATGAGAAGGGTGTCCATGATTGCGAGCATTTCGGGGTTTGAGCGGATCTTTACGCGCTCGTCCTCGTTATCGTCGCCCATGAGCACGACCGTCGTCAGCACATAGTCGGACGTCGAGTCAGCGGCCGGGAACGCCATGCAGTAGCTGCCGCCGTTTGTGAAGCAGATGCCTTCGGCGTTTTTGAAGCTGACCTTGCCGAAGTTCTTGTAGTTTTCGGCAACGGATCTCTCGAGCGCCGCGAAGTCCTCTCCGTGATAGTATGGCGCGTATTCGATCTGGATGGAGAAGTCGTCGGTGTTTATGATCGCAACGTGCGAGTCACCCGAGTCGGTGATGTAGCCCTCGGACACGACGCCGAACGCGTGCTTATCGGCATCGTATGTGACCGTGACGGTGATCTCCTTTGCGTCCTTATAGCCGCTTGCGAAGCTGTAAACTCCGGTTTTGGGGTTCTTGAAGGAAAACTCCGCATTGTTTTTGCCGCCGGACTTAGGAGCGGCTTTCGCCGCAGGCTTTGCCGCTGCCGGCTTCTTCTCCGCGTCGGACTTGCCCTTGAGCACAAGCGCTGCGCCTGCCGCCGCCGCTGCCGCGATGGGTGCTATGAACAGCCATTTTTTCATGGTTTCAACCTCCGTTTATTTTCATTTTCTGGCTTGCTATGATTTTAACCCATACAGGCATGCATAGTCAAGCGCATTGACGCGAACCTTAAGTTTTGCTACAATATTTCAGTGGCGAATTGACGCTGCTACGGATACGGTGATTGCCGGTGCCCGGTTCGGGGCATTGGCAGAACCCATAACGTTTCGCGTAACGCAAGTGCAGCAAATGGTTTTGTCAGCACTCACCGGTCGGGCTGACGCAACGAACGTATTGGCATCAGCGTAAAGGCGCTACTAAAATGCCTTCCCCTGCGCAGCTTGAGGGGAAGACATTTGGGTGCAGACAAAGTTTTGCACTAATATAGCACAATCTAATGTATGGCGAGACGTTACGGTTTCCACCGGCGTCCCGAACCGGGCAGCCAGAGATACATGTATCCGTAGGTGCGGCGAATCGCCACTAAAAAAGCCCGTTCCCGACGAGCGGCTGTGGCCGCAGTGAAGAGGTAATAGGTAATAGTGAATAGGTATGGTGTGCCTACGGCACGGATTTAAATTCAACCCCTCGGCAGCAAAGCTGCCTGCCCCCTTGACAGGTGAGCCAATGGGGTGCGCCGCAAAACTCAGCAATGCACTAATGTATGGCGAAACGTTACGGTTTCCGCCAATGTTCCGAACCGGGCACTAATATAAATGTATAGGAGCGGCGCTAATTCGCCTCTAAAAAAGCGCCTCTGAAAAAATGGAATTGTGGAAAGACGGGCCGCAGTTTGAGCAGTCGGAGCATTTCCGGCTGGGCACGGACTCCGTGCTGCTGGCCGATTTTGTGAATATAGGCGCGCGGCGTCGAGGCATCGATCTCGGCTGCGGCTCGGGCATACTGCCGCTGCTGCTTCTGACAAGGAGCACGGCACTGCATATGACGGGGCTTGAGCTGAACCCCGAGGCTGCGCGCGTTGCGCGTGAGAACATTGCCGCGAACGCGCTGGATGCGCGCTGCGATATCGTCGTCGGCGATATCCGACGCTGCCGGGATGAGTTCAAGACCGGGCAGTTTGACCTCGTAGTGTCGAACCCACCGTACTTTGCCGCCGGAAGCGGCAAGCTCAGCCCGAACGCGGATAAGGCCGCGGCACGCGGCGAGGTGCTGTGCACATTGGAGGATGTCTGCCGCGCGGCCGCGTTCCTGTGCCGAACGGGCGGCGCATTCTGCCTTGTGCATCGCGCCGAGCGCCTTGCAGACGTGATATGCCTGCTGCTCGAGAACGGCTTTGAGGCAAAGCGGCTGCGCACGGTCGCGCACAGACCCGGCAAGGAGCCGTCGCTCGTGCTCATCGAGGCGCGGCGCGGCGCAGGCTCGGGACTTAAAATAATGCCGCCGCTGCATATCTGCGGCGACGACGGGCGCGAGAGCGCCGAGATAAAACGCATCTATCACAGGGAGGACTGACATGAGCGGTAAATTATACTTGGTCGGAACGCCGATCGGCAACCTCGGCGACCTTTCGCCGCGCGGCGAGCAGGCGCTGCGCGACGCAGACTTCATCGCCGCTGAGGACACACGCGTTACGATGAAGCTGCTCAACCACTTCGACATACGCAAGCCGCTCGTGAGCTATTTCGAGCACAATAAATATGCGTCCGGCGCGAAGATCCTCGAGCGCATCATCGCCGGAGAAAACTGCGCGCTCGTGACCGACGCCGGCATGCCGGCCATATCCGACCCCGGCGAGGAGCTGGTGCGCATGTGCGCCGAGAGCGGGGTCGAGGTGCTTGTCGTGCCCGGCCCGGCCGCCCTGGTATCGGCCGTTGCACTGTCGGCGCTGCCGTCGGGCAGATTCTGCTTCGAGGGTTTCCTGTCCACCGCAAATAAAAGCCGCCGCGAGCACCTTGAAAGTCTGTGCGGCGAGAAGCGCACCATGATCTTTTACGAAGCGCCGCACAAGCTCATGCGCACGCTTGAGGACATGAAAGCCACATTCGGCGCGGATCGCCGCATTGCGCTGTGCCGCGAGCTGACAAAGCTCCATGAGCAGACGATACGCACGACGCTCGGCGAGGCGGTCGAGTATTTTTCCGCAACGCCGCCCAAGGGCGAGTTCGTGCTGGTCATCGACGGAGCGCCGGATTCCGAGCCGGAGTTTACGCTCGCCGACGCGCTCACCCTCGTCGAGCACTATCGCTCCGAAGGCCTGTCGCGCAAGGCCGCCTGCAAAAAGGCTTCCGCCGAAACCGGTCTGTCCCCCAAAACCCTCTACGACAGCTCTTTGGAGGAGCATTGACGCAGTCACCAATACGCCTCTAAAAAATCGCCACTAAAAAGTTGACAAAGGGAAAGGCAGGGCGTATAATCGAGGCTGTTTTTTCGGGCGAGGGGGAATTTGCTTCATGTACGCCAAGCGCATACGCGGCCAGATGTCCGAATCCATGCTCACGGCCGTGTTTATAATCCTGTCCGGCGGTTTGCAGGATTCTTACACCTATCTTTGCCGCGGTAAGGTTTTCGCAAACGCGCAGACGGGCAACATCGTGCTGCTCAGCGCATATCTCTTCGACGGAGAGTGGTCGCACTGCACTCGATATCTTGTCCCTGTGCTGGCCTTTATGCTCGGTATTTTCGTTGCCGAGTGCGTCCACCGGCATTATAAATACATGGAGCGTGTACACTGGCGGCAGCTCATAATTTTGTCCGAGATATTCCTGCTTTTTGCCGTCGGCTTTCTGCCGCAGACGATTAATACTTTCGCCAACGCCGTCGTTTCCTTTGTGTGCGCCATGCAGGTGCAGACCTTCCGAAAGGTTCGCGGCCATGCCTACGCAAGCACCATGTGCATCGGCAACATGCGCAGCGGCACCGAGGCGCTTTGCGCATATTTCCACACGCGCGATATCGCGATCCTGCACAAGGCGCTGACGTATTTCGGCGTGATCGGCCTGTTCGCGCTCGGCGCCGGGCTTGGCGCGCTGCTGACAAACCGCTTTGCCGTCCGCGCGATCTGGTTTTCCTGCGCCCTGCTGACAATAAGCTTTTTCATGATGTTTATAAAAGAGACAGAGGCGAAGTAAGGCTGCACCGATAGTAGGGGCGAGCATTGATCGCCCGAATCTTCCGTCCGCACTATATCATCACATTAAAAATGACCCGTACATAAGATCCGGGTCATTTTGTTTTGGGCGTGATCATCCTGCTTTTGTTATCTCATCAATGTTAAGGAAATACCCCATTACGTCTCCAACATCGGTAATTTTGCCCTTTACTATCAGTGTGTCGCCGATGGTCGCGTCCATTATAACGTCTTTCTGCTCAGTAGCTCTGATATAGCAAGTTATATTTGCGAGAGTATAATTATCTGCCGCATCAAGAGTTATGTACGCACCATCACTGTCAATAGCGTCTAATCGGCCAGTGATTTCAACATACTGCCCCTTGTACTTATCTGACGCTTTCATTGCATTTGTTTCAAGGTCAGACATAAGTTCGGACATGTTATAGGCAGTGTAGGTGATCTCCGGACTATTTGATTCGGAAGTGTTATTTGTGCTTGTGTTACCGTCGGAATTATTACTGATCGTATTATTGTTGCCCTGATTGCTGTTGCTCGGATCATTTCCACCCACGCTGGCCGCAACGGCAATTATCACAACAACGATCAGCGCGATGATCAGCGGATTTTTGTAAAAGGGCTTTTTGTTTTTACCTCCGCACTGAGGGCATGTTTTTGCACCGGCGGCTATTTCCGCGCCGCAATGCTTGCACGTCACCATTTTAGGCTCTTTTGCCATTTCTCTTCCTCCTGTTATCATTCAGCCTTTTCTATCAAATAGTGTACCTTTTGATAGTAAAGTTTTTGCACTCAAAAATGGCAAGAGTTGTCCGCAAAGCGAATTTGTACAAGCGGTTTTAGACAAAATTAGAGGTAAAGTATTGCATTTTTGTGAACAATCTGTTATCATAGCATGTAATGACAGCTACTATCAAAAGGTACACCTTTTGATAGTTTTTTATTTCCCCTTGCCGCGTTCTGAGCGCAGGCGGCGATAGAAGGTGGCCTCGCTCATTCCGCAGCGCGCGATAAGCTCGCCAAAGGGCAGCGCGCCGATCTCCCATCTGTAAACAAGCTTTGAGAAATCATCCGGCAGCGGCTTTTCGGGCCTTCCGAAGCGCACGCCGCGCTCCATTGCCGCCGCTATGCCCTCGGCCTGCCGCTTTTTGATGCTCTCGCGCTCGGACTGCGCGACGAAGGACAGAATTTGCAGCACGAGGTCGGCGATGAATGTGCCCATGAGGTCCTTGCCCTGCCGTGTGTCCAGAAGCGGCATGTCGATAACGACGATGTCAATGCCTATCTCCTTCGTGAGATAACGCCACTGCTGCTGGATCTCCTCATAGTTTCGGCCGAGGCGGTCGATGCTGAGCACATACAGCAGATCGCCCTCGCGCAAGCGGCGCGCGAGCTGTTTGTACTGCGGACGAAGGAAGTCCTTGCCCGACTGCTTGTCAACGAAAATGTTCCGCTCCGGGACGTTTCTTGCGCGAAGCGCGAGCAGCTGCCGCTCCTCGTTCTGGTCGGTGCTCGATACGCGCGCGTAACCGTAAATATTCATAATATCTCCCATGTGCAAACAGCAGGTGCAGAACAGTCCGCACCTGCTGTTTTGGTTTTATTCCTCATTATCGCCGTCGCCGGTTTTATCGTCAATGGTCTTTTTTCCGCGCGCGATGAGCTTTTTGATGAGATCCGGGACGGGAGCACCCATTGCGGCGGCGTTTTCCACGATGCTGCCAAGCTCCGTGAAGAAATACCACGCCGCGACTATGGGCGTTATCAGGCAGCTTTGGCCGATCATCGGCAGCTCAAAGCCGAAGTTATCGCCCACGAGCCTGAGCACAAGATCGCACATTGCGGCGACCAGCACGCCGAAGATGCTGCCCAGCTTGTGCCACAGGCCGCGCCGTGCGGCCGCGCTGCTCCAGGTTTTGTTATACAGTGCCGCGAACGTGCCGGTAAGATAGTCCAGCGCCATCGCGATAAGCCACAATACCACCATCCAGCCGACCCAGCCGAACAGCGCGGTTCCGAATGCGATAAGCGCTGCCGCCGCGGCCTTAATCTCGGCGGCTTTATCCGGTGTGTCCATTTTCCTAAGCCTCCCTTTCAAAATAGCGGCGCATGATCTCCATCGTGCGGAGCATATCTTCCGTTATATCAAGCTTGCCGCCATCCTTGCCGTGCAGGGCGCCGGCGTCAACAAAGCGCTGCGCCATCTCACGGTAGCCGGCCGGTATATCCTCAAGTCTTTCCCATCTTATCATGTCGTTTTCGCTTCCTTTCTCAATATAATTTCGCCCGGCGGCACGGCATATGCCGTGGCATATCGCCTCGCCGATATCGTCCGTGTGCTCGACTATCCAGCGCGCGGTGTCGGGCGAGTCGTGGAACTCGCACTCGCAGTAGATGCATATTCCGGTCGTGTTGCGGATCTCGTAAAACTGCTTCTCGCGTATGCCGTAGACCGAGCGATAGGGCGTGATCGCGTCGATCTCGTCAAAAACCGGCTGCGCGTATTTCATGCGCTCGGGACTTTTTGACGCGACGAACACGACGCAGCCGCGGCCGCCGCCGGCGTTTGTGTGGATGCAGACGTGAACGTCCGCGCCCCAGGCGTTGGACTCGCGCACGCGCTCGTACATGGCGTTCGAGCCGTCGGCGAAGTTTGTTTTTACCTCAAAGCCGTTTCGCTCGAGCGCCGTCTTGCACGCAGCGGCGATTTTCCGGCACTGAAGAGCCTCGTTCGTGCCGCCGTAAGCATAAGGATTGCTCAGCTGATCCGAGGGTGAGAGATATATTTTCAAATTGATCATTCCTTTCGGCAATTTATTCTATGCTGATGCCTCAGCTCCCTCTACCCATAGGCTGTTTTCGAGCCCGGCTTGTACGTTTGCGTGCAAGTAAACCGTTAAGGATGAAAGATATTTACACTTTATTCATGATTATATTGACAAATTTACTAAAACGGCGTATTATTTATATACTGCTTTAAATTAAAAAAGCAAGAGAAAGAATTAATGGAGAGAAAGTAATGGAAAACAAAATGGAAAAAAGGTACGGACTGCCTACCGCGATTTCCATGGTCATCGGAATCGTTATCGGTTCCGGTGTCTTTATCAAAGGCGGCAAGGTCCTGTCTCTCACCGGCGGCAACCTTTTGCAGGGTATTGCGGTCGTCGGCATAGTTGGCTTGATATGCATCATCTGCTCGCTGGTTTTTGCAACGCTCGGCAGCAAGTATGAGAAAGTCAACGGCGTCGTTGACTACGCCGAGCTTGCGCTCGGCTCCAAGTACGCTTACTATGTAGGTTGGTTCATGACAACGATCTACACTCCGGCGCTTGCGTCGATGCTGGCGTTTTTCTCGGCAATGATGTTCTTGCAGCTGTTCGGCATATCGTCGATCGACTTTGCAAACGGCCAGGTAAACGCCGTTGCCATCGGCGTCGGCGCGGGATTTTTGATGATCGGCTACGGCATCAACGCGCTCAGCCCGAAGATCGCCGGCAAGCTCCAGGTCGGAATGACGGTCATCAAGCTCATTCCGCTCATTCTGATGGGTGTTGCCGGAACCATCGCCGGACTTGTCAACGGCACGACGCTCGAGGTGCTCGACTATGTAAATTCCGCCGACTATGTCGCCGTTGACGGCACGGGATTTTTCAAGGCGATCGTCGGATTTGCCTTCGCCTACGAGGGATGGATACTCGCAACGAGCATCAACGCCGAGCTTAAGGATTCAAAGAAGAACCTGCCTCGCGCACTGGTCATCGGCGCGCTGGTGACGATCGTTCTCTACGCTCTGTATATCTGGGCGATGAGCATCGTGGGCGATGTAAACACCATCATTTCCACCTGGCCGTTCGGCGAGAGCCTGCCGCGCCTTGCGTTCTCGAAGCTGTTCGGCAACGTCATCGGCACTATCGTGTATGTGTTCATCACCATCTCCTGCCTCGGCACGATGAACGGCCTCATTATGGCCTCCTGCCGCAGCATGTACTCAGTTTCCGCGCGCGGCATGGGCCCTCAGCCGAGCTTCTTCGGCCACATCGACGATCAGAATAACTTCGCCATCAAGTCCTCCATCGTCGGCATGATGCTCGCAGGCTTCTGGTATGCCTGGACGGTCATGATGTGGATGGGCGGTCCCGGCCTGTTCGGCGCGGTGCACTCAAGCGAGTGGTTCGCCTGGGAGCCGGACGAGATCGGCATCATCTGTCTGTATCTGATGTACATCCCCATGATGATCGGACTCATGGTCAAGGCAAAGGAGCTTGGCCCTGTCAAGCGCTTTGTGCTTCCCATTCTGGGCGTTGCCTGCTGCCTGTTCTTCTGCTATGCGATCTGGACGGGCTACGGCTGGAAGCAGTGCGTCGGCTTCCTGATCTTCTTCGCGATCGTAATGTTCATCGGCTATCTGTTTGAAAGATACCGCGTAAAGAACGCGCAGACGGCAAAGAAATAAGCTCAAAACAAAAAATCGCCCCTGCGTCACATCGGCGCAGGGGCGTATTGCGTGAATAGAAAAAACACGGTATAATATAAGTAATTATCAGGTTCCGGAGGAAAACATGAGATATCCCTGTCTGGTGGTCGATCATGACGACACCGTTGTCAACAGCACCGCCACGGTCCACTACCCCTGCTTTGTCGAGTACACGGGCATTTATCATCCCGAGGTGCATTACACGCTCGAGGAGTATATAAAATACAACTTTGACCCCGGCGTGGTCGCGTTTTTCTGCGATATCATCGGCATGAGCCGCGCCGAGACCGAGCGCGAACAGATATATTGGAACGACTATGTCCAGCACCACGTTCCGCAGGCCTACGACGGCATGCGCGAGCTGCTTTGGCGGCATAAGGAGCAGGGCGGCGTGCTGTGCGTAGTATCGCACTCCTACACTCAGAACATTCTGCGCGATTACCGCGAAAACGGCCTTCCCGAGCCTGACCTGGTGTTCGGCTGGGAAAGTCCGGCGAGCGAGCGTAAGCCCAGCCCCTATCCGCTTGAGCAGATAATGAAGAGCTTCGGCTTTTCACGCTCGGAGCTTCTGATGCTCGACGACCTCAAGCCCGGCTACGATATGGCCAAAAGCTGCGGCGTGGATTTTGCGGCCGCCGGCTGGTCGAATGACATCCCGGAGATCGAGAGCTTCATGCGCTCAAATTGCGATAAATACTTCAAAACGGTTGCCGGATTTTCCGACTTCCTTGAGGAGATTTGACAATGAAAATGGGTAAAAAGATCTACCGCGTCGTGCTCACCGGAGGCCCCGCCTCGGGCAAGACGACGCTTATAAGCCGCATCCTCAAGGAATTCAAGCAGGATGACGGCTGGCGCGTTATAACCATTCCCGAAACGGCGACCGAGCTTATATCGGGCTTCGGAATAAACCCATTCGGTGTTTGCATGTCGATGCTGAAGTTTCAGGACTTTGTCATTGCCGACCAGATCCACAAGGAAAAGCTTGCCCTTCAGGCGGCAGAAGTCGTGCCGGAGGAAAAGGTGCTCATCGTTTACGACCGCGCGCTTTTGGACGACAAGGCATACATCACCGACGAGGAGTTTGCCGAAACGCTTTATCGCGTCGGCGGCAAGACCGAGGCCGAGGTGCTCGCAGGCTACGACGCGGTGCTGTATCTCGTCACCTGTGCCAAGGGCGCGGAGTTTGCGTACAACCTCGGCAACACCGCGCGCAGCGAGTCGATAGAGTACGCGCGCGAGATCGACGATCGAACGCTGAACGCCTGGAGCGCGTATCAGAACCTGCGCATCATTGATAATTCGGTCAATTTCGAGGATAAGATCAACCGCGCGATACGCGAGATCTATCGCGTCATCGGCGAACCCGAGCCTATGGTCAAAAAGCGCAAGTACCTCATTGCCATGCCGGATATTGAGCTTTTGAAGTCGCGCTACCGCGCCGTCGGCATCGACATGGTGCAGACATACCTCGCAATGACGAACCCGGCCATAGAACGCCGCGTCCGGCGGCAGAAAAACGGCGAAGAGGAGCTGTATTTCTACACCGAGAAGCATTTTCGCCCCGACGGCACGAAGTGGGACACCGAAAGGCCGATCACCGAAAAGGAATACGGCCGCTATATGCTCGAGGCTGACCCAACGCTCAGCAGCGTGAGCAAGGTGAAGTACCGCTTTGTGTATGACAGCTGCCGGTTTGAGATCGACGTTTACCCGTTCTCGGCCGAGCGCGCAGTGCTGTTTTGTTATTCCGAAAAGCCGGAGTGCAGCGCTCCGCCGGAGCTTGAGATCATCAGCGACGTGACCGGCAAAGCCGAATATAAGAATAAGCAGCTTGCAAAATCACAAACTCTGTGAAGGGCTGAGAAAAGCGCTCTGCTTGTCCGGCGTGAACAGCAGAGCGCTTTAATTAGTTATAGGCTTATTAGTAAGGCATCGGGAAGAAGTCTCTGATTGCTGCGAGAACCTCCTTGCCGGTTGTGCTTGCGCCGGCAGCATCAGCGATCTTGTATATCATATCAAAAATATAGTACATTTGTTTAATTCCATAAAATTATAATTAAAGACCGTTCTTATGGAGAATGTCACCGATTTTGTAAAACCACTCCATCTCGGGAGCGTCTCCGGTTTTGTCGAGTATCCATGCTACGAAATCTGCAATACCACTAAGCATAATAATAGTGCTCCTTCCTTATAAAAATGTTTTCCGTTGGCCGATACATGTTTGGAAATAGTCATGTATTTTCGTGTTGCGGCTCGGCCGTTTGCCGCCTCAATTATAAGGACGGAAAAATTTCGACGACATTCCGCAAAATTCGACTGTTAACAGCTTATTAAAAACTTTCAATAAATACTTGCGTGCAATCTCAACATGCGGTATAATAATTCCCACTGAACATCCGGGTGTAGCGCAGTTGGTAGCGCGCCTGCTTTGGGTGTGCCGTGGCGGTATCCGGGATGGGTCAGGGCGAAACGACGCAAAGCCTTGTGACGCCTGTGTTTGCGGGATTTCCCCCGATTGCCGAAAGCGGTATAAAAACGGCTTTGACCACATGAATGACCACAGACAGAAAAAACTTTATTTTTACCGTTCGCCGTGGTATCATGGCAGAAATTGAATATCCGGGTGTAGCCCAGTTGGTAGGGCGCCACATTTGGGAGAATACGCCCAGCCGGATCGCCTAACTTCATAACGGGGTGTTGCGCAGTTGGTAGCGCGCCTGCTTTGGGAGCAGGAGGCCCAGGGTTCGAGTCCCTGCACTCCGACCACCTTTCTTTGAAAAACCGCCTTTTTAGGCGGTTTTTCTGCGTTAAAAGTTCGGGTTTTGAGATGTGATTGACCACATATTAATTGTGGTCAGGCGGTCAAATCGGCGGTGGCAGTCCTACCAGATACGAACTGCGAAAACAGCAAAATCCCTAACCCATCCCTAATTCGCAGAAAGGTGAAACAAATAATGTAGAACTTGTCTTTTCTTACATTATAGAATATACTTATTTCGGAGGTCGTGATATGGAAATGACTGTTATAATACAGGGTGACAGTGAAGGTTATGTCACTTTTGAGTGCCCATTTTGTGGTTCAGAATTTAAACTTCAAGCTGGTGAATACCAGGACGAAGAATTTCCGTTTGAAGAATTATTCTGCCCCTATTGTGGCCTTACACGAAACAAGAATGATTTCCTTTCTCGCGAGGTAATCGAGCAAGCCCAGGCAATGGCATACAATTATGCCATCGAGGAACTCAACAAAGCCTTAGGTAAGATGGCGAAATCCATCAACAGATCCAATGGCATAATTAAGATGAAGTACCATCCTCTGAAAAAGGTAACAACGAAAGAACTAAGGGACAAAGATACATCTGAGGTGGAGTTTAGCTGCATTTGCTGCAATCGGCATGTCAAAGCTCTGTACTGTGCTGGTTCGTCCAAAATATTTTGTCCATATTGTGGGGTGGATATATGATTACACTGCGTGAACTCAGGACGATGAGTCTCGAGTTTAGAAGAGTATCAAGCAATTTTTTGAATTGTGATCACGATACAGCGGATATCGCATTGAGTCGGTTCTATTCTTATTTGAAAAGAACAGAGTGGATTTGGGATTTTATCTCCGATATCCTTACCACTACAGAGTTTGATTTCAGAGACTGCTTCCCGAATCACAGCAATGGTTGGCGCGAAGCATCTATCCCGGTAGATGAAAAGCAGCATTTTAAAGCTCAGTTTGATTATCTTGAGTTTCTTGCCGAGAGGACACCTGTAAATGTACTGGGTGAGGCAATGCAATATTATCATTCCAGTAAAAAGTTTACAGATATTATCCAGTCCTTTGTTTGCAACACATTTAAACCTATGATCGACTATATTAACGATGCCATTTCTAAGGAAATGATACTTATCGAAGCAGAGACAAAGGCTCCTGTTCCTGCCGTGTATCAAAAAATTGAAAACAATTATGGCACTGCAAATGCTCAGGGAACAGGAACTATGACCACGGCCAACTTTTCTGCAGCCCCTGTGTCTGATATTACAGACTTGCTTGCAAAAATTCTTCCATCCCTGGATTCGTTGTCCGATATCCCCCGGGATGAGATTGACAACGTCAAAGACGATTTAGAATCTGTTGAGGAGCAACTTGCTTCCTCGGCTCCAAAGAAAAACAGGCTAAAAAAGGCAGTAGGTGGAATCAAAAAATTCTTTGCGGATTTTTCTATGAAAGTTGCCGTTTCCATGGCAGCAGGGGCTGTGACCAGTGCAGATTGGTCAATGCTTATTCAGAAACTGGAAGAGTATATCGGTGTCATTGGATGACCCCGTCTTATAGCCGTTGGTCTTAGGTGAAAGTTCACCCAAGACCAACGGCTTTTGTATATCTTTTAGCCTACCTTCTCAAACGGAATCACCTTGCACCGGCTCTCCTCCGGCGGGTCGGGAGGCTCCGGAGTAGGCGTTGCCGTGGCCGACTCCATGAAGCCGCCGATCTTCTCAGCCGCACCTCGCTGCATATCGTTGGTGATATGGGTGTAAGTGTCCAGAGTGAAGCCAGCGCTGTAGTGACCCAGCATACTGGACAGGGTCTTTACATCCACGCCGCTGGAGATCGCCATGGTGGCGAATGTGTGTCTGAGGTCGTGGAAGCGCACGTGCTCCTCGATGCCTGCGCTTTTCAGCAGCTTCCGGTTGATCCTTGACACGGCGTCCGGACTCCAGTAGCCGCCCGTCCGGGGCGACGGGAACAGGATTGGATTGTCCGGGTGCTGTTCATGCTCCTGCACCAGCAGGTCCACTGCCTGCTGAGACAGTGCCACCTTGCGGACGGAGTTTTTTGTTTTCGGCTCCGTCACATCCAGCTCGCCCTCCATGCGGGTGACCTGCTTATTCACCGTCAGAATGCGCTCTTTCACATTCAAATCTGTCCACTGGAGCGCCAGCAGTTCGCCCCGGCGCAGGCCGCTGGACAGCTCCAGATAGAACATGGGCAGGACGCCGTACTTCTCCGCTTCCTGAAGGTATCTGCCGATCTTCTCCGGCGGCAGGATGGTCATCTCTTTCTTGTCTTTGGGTGGGATGCGGCAGTTCTCGCAGGGGTTATACGGGATGAGCCGCTCTTTCACCGCCTGCTTCAGCGCCGCCTGCAGCACCGCATGGACACGCCGCACGAAGGTGTTGGACAAGGCTTTGTCGTTCTGTTTCGCCCCACGCTGCATCCTGCCGTTTTCTTTCAGGTCGTTATACATTCTCTGGATGTGGATGGACGAGAGCTGCTTAAGCTTGATCGCGCCGATGGCCGGGATGATGTGGTGTTCAATGATCCCCTCATAGCCCTTGGCGGTGTTGTAGCGGATGTTGGGCTTGCTGTAAGTTTCAAACCACAGGCGGCACCACTCTGCTGCGGTGTAGTCGCCCGTGTGATTGAGTGGCACGCCGCGATTCTCCCGAATGGCTTTCGCCAGCTTTTCTTTGCACTCCGCCTGGGTCTTGGCGGACACGCTTTTCTGGATGGCCCGGCCGGTGACCGGGTCGATGCCCTGGGTATATCTGCCCTCCCAGCGGCCGCTGGGCTTTTTACGGATGCTGCCCTCGCCGTTGGCTCGTTTCTTTGCCATTTATGATCCCTCCTTTTTAACACAAACACATACCACAGAGTTTTTGGAATAGCTACTAAAATATTTCAGATTTTTTCGCGGCCTGTTCATCGATCCATTCCATGAATTTGTCACGGGGAACGATGATGCGGCTGCCCAGGGTAATGGTGGGGAAATCCCTGCGGTGAGCTACCTCATAGGCATGGGCCAGGCCGATGCCCAGCACATGGGACACATCCTCCACGGTCAGCATCAGCGGGAGTTCATCGAACGAATTGTATTTGGATTTTCTCATTCAGTTCCTTTCTACCTTCCGTGCGGAAGGGTTTTATTCTTTGTTTTGCGGCGCAGTTTCTGCGCCGCTTACATGGTCATGTCTGGCCACTGCTGTTCGTGGTCATCCGGCTTGTGGCCCAGTGCGATGCGCTTCTCCTGCAGCTTCTTCAATCGCTTGCGGTCGATCTGAACACCTCCGGGGCGGGACTTAGGTACGGAGTTGTCCTGGAATATCCGACTCATGTGATGGAGCAGCCGGGTCACCGCCAGCATCACAGAGGGCGGACGGTTTTCTTCCAGATGGTCCAGGAGGTACTGGGCATACTGGTTGTCCTGCTCGGCAGATTGGCTCAGCCAGTGTACAGCCTGCTCCTCGTCATAGGGAACTTCCTTTCCGGTGAGGAACAGCTTGCCCAGCATATACTGGGCGTAGGGATTTCCCCCCTCCGCCGACCTGGCGAACCACTCCACCGCGGCATCACTATTTCGTTTAATCAAATCGCCTTTGAGCAGTTCCTTGGCCAGCCGATACATGGCGTAGCTGCTGTCGTTGACCGCAGCGGTGTAGAGCCAGTTCATCCCCTTCCGGGTATCCCGCACTTCCAAATCATCCGAGAGGTATAACTTAGCAAGGGAATATTGTGCCACCAGATGTCCCTGATCCGCCGCCTGCTCGAACCAGTACCGTGCTTCCACCGAGTCCGGGATCAGTAAAGGTCCGTCCCGCCAGAGCTTTCCCATCAGGTACTGCGCATACATATCGCCGCTTTCCGCCAGCCTTTCCATTTCAGAGACGGCTTCGCCGCGCTCCTCCATGGTCAGGCTCTCGTCCCGGATCACATTCCGCAGTGTCCAGTAGTCGTAGGAGGCGTTGCAGTATTCTTCCGGCTCATCATACTGGCCCATGTCTTTCTCCTCGAAGGTGATCTCACCCAACCGCAGGCGCTCCGCTTCCTGAATGACCGCGTTCTTGATCTGCCGGAACTCTTTCTGCCGCGAGAGCGGGATGTGCTCCCGGGGCTTGTCGTGGTAGTAGCTGTCCACCTTGCCCTGAAGCATCAGCCAATGGTCATAGCACTTGCTCACAGCGGGGAGCCGTTCCATCTCGTCCACGATCTCATCCACCAGATTCTTCAACCGTTTGGGAAGGTAACCGTAGGATTTCTTGCCCTTGACCGTTTCGAGCTGCACCGCCAGTTCCAGCATGAGCTGTTCGGCGTCCGGGTGGTCACATACGCCGTCCTGCATAGCGTGTACCAGTTCCAGCATCGCCCGGCGGGATTCCCGTACCAGCTCGTCTCTGGACTCAGACTTCTGTTCGTAGAGATGGAGCATCTCGTTGCGGAAAATATCGTTGGTGAGCTTGGATTTGATCTGACGGATGCCTTCCTTGGAGAGGTAGGCCTGGCCCGTCTTGGCGGACCAGGCCATCATGTGGATGTGCGGGTGCTCGCCCTCGTCGTGGAAAGCAGCGTACCATCGGAAGTCGCCGGGTGGGATCTTCATTGCCGCCGCGATGTCGTTGCGGTGGGCGCGGATGAGGTTTCGCCACGCCGCGGCGTTATCGAAGCCGAGCCGGGCAGCATCCTCACGCTTGAGGGAGATGATGTGCGTCCACACATTTCCCGTGTAGCTCTCCAGTTCCTCCATGGCCTTCTCGCGCAGTAAATCAAAGGGAGTGTTCTGGAGCGCGGCATTGGCGGCGGCAATATCCTTTTCGAGTTGCTCCATCAGACCTTGGGGACTGATCCAGCCTTGCAGAGCCTTGGGGGCATTTGCTCCACTACGCAAATCCAGACACCAGATACCGGATTTGGTTTCGATTTGCTTCAGATATTTACGGCCATTGGTAGCAAAAACAAAGGGGACTTTATATGCACCCCACTGGCCGATAACGTAGTCCTTATGTTCAGCTTTAATACCCTTGGCATATTCCTTGCACTGGTGGTCAATTACAGACGGAATGTCAATAGCGGCTTTCTTTGCTTCCACGATGCCCACGAGCTTCAGTCCCACAAACAGAGCATAATCTGCATAACCGTTCTTGCCGACAGTAGAATCAGTGGGCCACTCAGCAATGGCAAGATTTCTCCCTTTCTGCGGACGGGTTCCCCTGGAGTAACGCAGATTATTGGTGTCGGCTTCCCAGCCGAATTTACGGAACTGCTCGTCAATCAGATAGCGGGTTTCAGCCTCGGAAAGATCCATGCTCTCGGATGCGGTTTCACCCTTTTCCGCACGTTCCTTGGATGTCTTGGACGATGCTGCGGTGGATACCGCATCGACCTGCTTGGAGAGTGCAACAATCTTTTCCTCCTGCTCTTTAATGATGGACT
>ENA-UOJC01000820-UOJC01000820.1-human-gut-metagenome-genome-assembly--contig:-C104-NODE-820-length-49116-cov-10.211471_pt1 | contig 49116 bp, 41 predicted proteins | sample MGYA00242339_ERZ723886 | MGnify/ENA metagenome assembly ERZ723886 | reverse complement strand
TAGTGCGCTGGCGCTTGACCACTTTGCGCAAGCGCTTGTATTGCCGTGCATGCCCATAACCACCCGCTTTACGGCGCAGTTGCTTGCATTCCTTGGCATACGCTTGCTTGAAGCTGATGCCCACGGCCTGCGCTGCTTTGACCAATTGGCTGCGGGCGATCTCCAGCAAACGACTGTCGACTGGATGGGCCACTGCCTTTTCTTGCACCGTGGTGTCCACAATCACTCGCTCAAATTCGCTGGGCTGCACCGCTTTGGTTTGCACGGCTGTGTCAATGCTGGCCTTGAGCAACTCCTCCACTCTAGCTTCGCCAATGGCCTTTCTAAAGCGGCCAATCTGCGTGGCGTCGCATGGCAGCTTGGGGCTGTAATACTCCTGCCCCGAGAAGTATTGCCAGACTACGTTCTCACTCCAACGCTGCACCAGCTCTTCATCACTCAGGTTGAATGCATGCTTGAGGTATAGCAGTGCTGCCATCAAACGAATCGGCAATCTGGGTCTGCCCGCTGCGCCAACTCCACCTCCAGCCACTTGCAGCGTAGTGCCAAACCAATCTTGCACCTGCTGGCTACGCCCAGCACGTGGTACACGTGCAAAGCACGGCGCTAATGCTGCCTCTATTTGTGACCAAGGCATCCGCTGGGCCAACACAGCCAGTGGATGCGACAGGTCAATCATTTGATCCAAACGAGCTCTAAAGAAGTCGTCAGTGCTCATGGCTGCAGTCTTCAAATCCCTCAGTTTTTGAATATTTTGCATTGGTTTTTTGCGGGATTCAGTCAACTAGGAAACAGTGCAAAGCCAATGCTGGTGCGGGTTTTTGAGTTTTGCAGGGCCGACTTGGTAGCTTCTGAACTTGATGTTTCTGAAGCATTCAATGCCAGCATTGATGGGCTGTTAACGACTTGCGTTGCTGGCTGTGGCACTATGGGCCAGAGCTTGTTTGATGAGCTTAATCAGCGCTTGTGCGGCATAGCTCAGCGGCGCGTGGCGCCGCGTCACCACACCCAGCGGTCGCTGAATGCCCGGGGCTTGCAGGGGCAGGTAATGGATGGCTTCAGATTTGAGCAATGACACTGCCGTTTCTGGCAGGGCGCTGATCCCCAGTCCGTGGGTGACCAGTGCGCCAATGGTGGCGATGTGGTCGACTTCAAAAGCTGGGGTGAAGGTATGACCTTGTTGCAGCAGCTCTGCATCCAGATACTGGCGCACACTGGCTGAAGCACTCATGGAGATGTGCGGGTATTGCAGCGTCTCGTGCAAGGCAATCGGTTGTTGGTGGTCACACAGCGGATGGCCGATGGGGCAGATCAGCACAAATTCGTCGGTCGTGAGCTGCTCATAGGCCAAATCTTCTTGCTTGGGGTCCGCGGCCGTGAGCGCGAGATCGACTTTGCCGCTGCGCACCAGATCGAACGCGGGGCCAGACAAAGTGTCCAGCAGCGACAGGCGCACCCCGGGGTGGATCTGGCTGAATATGGCAAACACTTCGGGGACCGTCGATGCTGCCAGCGAAGGTAAGGCCGCAACAGATACGGCCCCAGTTTTGAGTTGTACGGCATCCGCGACTGCTTGCACAGCGCGCTGGGCGTCGCGTACCAGTTCTTGGGCATGGGAGACGAAAATTTTCCCTGCATCGGTCAGTTCAACCGCGCGGGTGGTGCGCTCAAACAGTCGGGCGCCAATGTGGGTTTCCACGCGGGCAATCAGTGCTGACAAAGCCGATTGCGACAAATGCATTTGCAGTGCCGCTTGGCCAAAACTGCGGGTTTGGCTCAAGGCCAGCACGGCCTTGAGTTCTTTGGTCGATAAGTTGGGTTCCACCGGCCCGAGTATAGACAGCAGGGGCTGCGCAGCCTGCGAGACCCTGGCTGTCATCGCTTACTCAGGCTTGATGTTGCCATCCTTGATCAACTTGGCCCACTTGGTGAACTCATCATTGATGATTTTCGAAGACTCTTCAGGTGTGTTGTACGTGGCAATCGTGCCTTGGGCCAGCATGGAGTCCTTGACTTCTTGCTTGGACAAAATGTCCTTCAGCGCCGCATTGAGCTTTTGAACGATGGCATCGGGCGTGCCTGCAGGGGCTGAAATGCCAAACATCGAGCTCACCAACATGTCAGGGAAACCGGCTTCACCCACGGTAGGCACATCGGGCAGCGAGGCCACGCGTTCCTTGGTGGTGGTGGCCAGTGCGCGCAGCTTGCCCGCCTTGATTTGGCTTTGTGCGGCAGGCACGGTGTCAATCATGGCGTTGACCTGGCCGCCCAACAAGTCAGCAATGGCAGGGCCGCTGCCTTTGTAGGGCACATGAACGGCATCAATTTTGGTTTGCAGCTTGAGCATCTCAATAGCCAGGTGCTGGGGCGAGCCATTGCCTGCCGATGCAAATGTGACAGTGCCAGGCTTGGCCTTGGCCAGATCCACCAGCTCCTTCACGCTCTTGGCAGGCACGGAGGGGTTGACCACAAACACCAGTGGCACGGTGCCCACCAGCGAAATGTGCGCAAAGCTCTTTTGGATATCAAACGGCGTGAGGGCCGGTGTCAGCGCGGCATTGATGGTGTGGCTGGTAAATGCGCCCATGAGCAAGGTGTAGCCATCAGCGGGCGATTTGCTGACCTGGCCTGCACCCAAGCTACCGCCTGCACCGGCACGGTTTTCCACGATGAACTGCTGGCCCAGTTGGTCTGACAGGTGTTTGGCCAGCACGCGGCCAATCACATCAGTGGCACCGCCGGGTGCATAGGGCACAACCAGCTTGACGGGCTTGTTGGGGTAGTCGCTTTGTGCGTGGGCTACGCCCAGCGAGCCGCATGCCAGCCAGACACCTGCAGCAATGGCTGCAATGGTTTGGCGGCGGTTGGTGTTGGTGGTTTTGATGGAAGAAGAGGTGGTCTTCATACAGTCTCCTATAGGGTTTGTAGGTACGCGTTTTCTTGAAGGAACGCTCGATTTTTTTCGTAATCAACAATATTATTAATAATCTAATTCATCAACCGTGGTAAACCCTCCCATGTCAGATAAGCCAAGCCAAGCGCCCTCGATCCATCCTGAAGCAGCCTCCAGTGGCATTTCGAAAGGGCTGACCAATTACGGCGATCGCGGGTTCTCGCTGTTCCTGCGCAAAGCCTTTATCAAAGGCGCAGGCTTCACGGACAAAGCCCTGGATCGCCCCGTGATCGGCATCACCAATACCGGCAGCGCTTACAACCCTTGCCACGGCAACATGCCCCAGCTGATGGAAGCTGTGAAGCGTGGCATCTTGATGGCGGGTGGTTTGCCCATGGACTTCCCCACCATCTCGCTGCACGAAAGCTTCTCGCAACCCACCAGCATGTATTTGCGCAACCTCATGTCCATGGACACCGAGGAGCTGCTGCGCGCGCAACCCATGGATGCCGTGGTGCTGATTGGTGGTTGCGACAAGACCGTGCCTGCACAGCTCATGGGCGCAGCGTCGGTCGGGCTGCCCGCAGTGCAGTTGGTGACTGGGTCGATGCTCACCGGCTCGCACCGCAGTGAGCGTGTGGGCGCCTGCACCGACTGTCGCCGCTACTGGGGCAAATTCCGCGCTGAAGAAATCGACAGCCAAGAAATTGCAGACGTCAACAACCAGTTGGTGGCCAGCGTGGGCACTTGTTCGGTAGCGGGCACTGCCAGCACCATGGCGTGCATTGCCGAGGCATTGGGCATTGCCATTCCCGGCAGCGCCAGCCCTCCAGCCGTCACCGCAGACCGCATTCGCATTGCCGAGCGCACCGGCGAAGTGGCCGTGCACATGGCCCGTGCGGGTTTGACCATTGACCAAATCCTCACCCCTGCGGCCTTTGAAAATGCCATGCGCGTGTTGCTGGCCATGGGCGGCTCGACCAATGCCATCGTCCATTTGGCAGCGATTGCGGGGCGACTGGGCTATGAACTGGACCTGAAGGCACTGGATGCACTGAGCCGCAACACCCCGGTGCTGCTGGACCTCAAGCCTTCGGGCGACCATTACATGGAAGATTTTCACGCTGCTGGCGGCATGCCTACCTTGCTGCGCGAGCTCAAGCCGCTGCTGAACCTGGACGCTTTGACCGTCACCGGCAAAACCTTGGGCGAGGAGTTGGAAGCCGCAGGCCCGGGCTTTGCGCAGACGATTGTCAAAACGCTCCAAGACCCGTTGTATCCCCAAGGCGGCATTGCCGTGCTGCACGGCAATCTGGCGCCTGGTGGTGCCATCATCAAGCAATCGGCCGCCAATCCTGACTTGATGGAGCACGAAGGGCGCGCTGTGGTGTTTGAAAATGCCGAGGACTTGGCTGCGCGCATCGATGCGTCTGACCTGGATGTGCAAGCCAACGATATCTTGGTGCTCAAGAACATTGGCCCCAAAGCCGCCGCCATGCCTGAAGCGGGCTATTTGCCCATTCCCAAGAAGCTTGCAGCGCAGGGTGTGAAAGACATGGTGCGCATTTCGGACGGGCGCATGAGCGGCACAGCCTTTGGCACCATCGTGCTGCATGTCACGCCTGAAGCGGCGATTGGTGGCCCGCTGGCGTGGGTGCAGACCGGCGATACCATCAAGCTGTCGGTGCGCGAGCGCTCGATTGAATGGAAGATCGATCCCGCCGAGCTTGCGCGTCGCCAAGCTGCCCAACCCGTGCAAATTCCCAGCGCCGAGCGAGGCTATGCCCATTTGTTCAAAAAGACGGTGCTGCAAGCAGACCGGGGCGCCGATTTTGATTTTTTGACCGCAACGCAGCGCAAGGGCGCTGTACCTAGGAGTTAAGCAGGCATGTTGACGGGCACTCAAGCCTCCGAGTGCCGTCCCGAACAGGGCGGCACCTCTGCCATGGTGGCCACACTGGAAGAGGACATTGTGCTGGGCCTTCTGCCACCCAAAATGCGGCTGGTTGAAGATGAGCTGATGGCGCGCTTTGCGGCCAAGCGCCACACGGTGCGCGAAGCTTTGGCTGTGCTCGAAGGCCTGGGCTTGGTCGAGCGCAAGCGCAACATCGGCGCCTTGGTGAAGTCTTTTGGCCGCGATGAAGTCTTGCAGCTCTACGATATGCGCTGCCTGCTGGAGGTCGAGGCCATGCGCAAAATCCCATTGCCCCTGCCCAATGCGGCCTTGCAGGCGCTGGCACAGCTGCAAAGCGCGCACGACGAGGCCGTGCGCCAGCACGACGCACGCCGTATCTTCAGAACCAACCAAGCGTTCCATCGGTTTCTGTTTGCGCAATGTGGCAATGTGTTTTTGGCACAGGCCATTGAAGACTTCGCACGCCGCACGCATGCCATTCGCTTTGGTGCCTTGATTTCGGGCGAGCGGCAGCTGCAGTCGCAGCAAGAACACCACGAGCTGTTGGCTGTGCTGGAGCAGGGGGATCGCCCCCGCTTGCTCGAGCTGGCCACGGCGCACTTGCTGCCCTCCAGAGATCACTACTTGAAGGCGCAAGCCATGCTGCAAGCCTGAAAGCTGCACCCAATCAATTCAAGAACAGGCGACGCACATCATCGGCACATGCCAGCGGGCGGCCCAAGGCTTGCGCACCTTGGGCGACTTGCGCCACCAGCGCTGCGTTGTCCGGGGCGTGTGAGCCGTCTTTGAGAAACAGATTGTTCTCAAAGCCCACGCGGGCATGGCCGCCCAGGCTGGCAGCAGCCATCGCACAAGCGTTTTCCTGTGGGCCAAATGCGCACATGGCCCAAGGGTAGGCGCCATCATCTGCCGCCAGAAACGGCAGCAAGTCCGAGGGAGAAGACGTCTGCCCCACGGCATAGCGACCCAGCACAAACAGCAAGAACCAGCGGTTGTCTGGAATCACACCTTGCGCGCGCAGGCGCTGCCAAGTCTGCACATCTGCCACGTCATACAAAATAATTTGCGTCATGACATTGCTGTTCTTCAGCCAGGTGAAGAATGATTCAATCTCTGTCTCTGACACTTCAGGCTTGACGATTTCGCGCAGCCCCACCGATACCGCTTCAGGTGTGACTTCACGCACGACCTGCATTTGCACGTGGGGCTGGTAGACCTGTGCGGCCTCGGTGGTGATTTGCACCACCAGCTCCTGCCCAACAGCCTGGCGAATGGCAGCCGTTGCCTCGCGGTAGGCGTGGGCATCGAGCAAATGTTTGCCATCGGCTTGCCGCACATGAGCGTGGATCATGGCCGCACCGGCATCCAGGCAGGCCTTGGCGGTTTGTGCCAATTCCTGCGCCGTCAGTGGCACCTGCGGGTGCTGCGCTTTGGTTTTATAGGCCCCATTAGGGGCCACGGTAACAATCAAAGGGCTGTGCATGCCGTGCCTTTCAGCTTTGCGCTGCATCACCCACGGGTGGCAGCTCGTTTTTGAGGATTTCCAGCCCTGCCAGCAAGGTTTTTTGGTAGCGCTGGCGTTCTTGCGCGATGGTCTCTGGCGTCCACTTGAAAAAGCCTTCGCCCGTTTTCATGCCGAACTTGCCTTCTGCCACTTTTTGCGACAGGCATTGGCTAGGCACCGTGTTGGCGGCCAGCGAGGGGTACATGGTGGCACCTGCCGCGCAGTGCACTTCCAGCCCTGCGTGGTCACGTTGCAGCACTGGGCCAGCTGCCAAAAAGCGAAAACCGAAACCAAAGCGCACTGCCGCGTCCACATCTTCAGGCGTGGCCACACCTGCATCGATCAGCGCAAACGCTTCGCGCGCCAACGCGTGCTGCAAGCGGTTGGCCAAAAAGCCGGGCAAATCCTTTTTCACCAGCACAGGCACCATGCCGCACTGGCGCATAAAGGCATGCAAGTTTTGGGCAGCTTCGAGTGCGCTGCCTTCGCCGCACACCACTTCCACCAAAGGCGTCAGGTGGGCGGGCATAAAAAAGTGCAGGCCCAGCATGCGCTCGGGTGTTGGCAGTCCTTGGGCGATGGCAGAAATCGGAAAGCTCGAGCTATTACTGGCCAGCAGCGTGTCGGGGCGGGCCAGCGCTTGCAGATCCTTGAACAAGGCTTGCTTGATGTCCAAGCGTTCTGGAATGCATTCGATCACGACGTCGACGGTGCTCCAGTCAATGTCCTGCAAGGTCACGACCACGCTCAGTTGCTGCTGTTGCTCGCTTGCTTGCAACTGGGCCAAGCCATTTGCCACCAATTCCGGTACCTTGGCACGGCGCTCGGCGTTGGACTCGACCACGATGGTGCGGCAACCGCCACGGCACAGCACCACGGCCACATCAGTCCCCATGGTGCCGCCACCCACCACGACAGCAGTGGAACGAGAAGGGCGAAAGAAATGCGCAGGAGCGCTAAATGTTGTGGACTCCACCGAGTGTCTCCCTAGTCAAAATTACTGGGAGCTAGTGTGGAGCCTGTCAATAAATTTGTTAAACGAATTTATTTTCTTAACTATCCTGTTTTGTCGATAAGTTGGCGTGTTGATTTGTCCGCGTCGATTCGAATTTGCTTGGCACGACGGTTGGTGAACAGATGTAACAAAGCCATAATCACCCACAACAAAATGAGTGGCGGCGCTGGGCGACGATAGGAAAAGGGTTGTGGGTCTTACTTGCCGATGCAGAAGCTGGAGAAGATCACGCCCAGCAAATCGTCCGAGGTGAATTCGCCCGTAATGCTGTTGAGCGCGGTCTGCGCCAGGCGCAGCTCTTCGGCCAGGATGTCCAGCGCCGGGCCAGGCACGTTCAGCTGGGCATGGGCTTCTTCCAGATGCACCCCCACCGCCTGCAGCGCTTCGACATGGCGTGCGCGAGCAATGTACAGACCTTCAGCGGCCGACTGCCAGCCCGCCACCTGCAGCAGGCGCTGGCGCACGGCATCCAGCCCTTCGCCCGTGCGGGCGGACAGGCTAAGGGGCGCTTCCGTGCCCTTACGGCCTGCCAGCGGAGCCAGTGGCTGCATCTGCGCCGCGATCACGCCCGGAGCTGCCAGGTCGGCCTTGTTCCACAGATCAATCACGGGGATGCTCGGCGCAATCCGATCGGCCAGGGTCTGGGCAATGTCCAGATCCGCCGCCACATAGTCTGCATCGTGCATGCGCGAGAGGTCGTGAAGGAAGAGCACGGCGTCTGCCGCGGCAATCTCCTCCCAGGCACGCGCAATGCCGATGCGCTCCACCTCATCGTCGCTATCGCGCAGGCCTGCAGTGTCAATCACATGCAGGGGCACACCGTCGATCTGGATGGTCTGCTGCACCTTGTCGCGCGTAGTGCCTGCAATCGGCGTGACGATGGCCAGCTCTGCGCCTGCCAGCGCATTGAGCAGCGAGCTTTTGCCCGCATTGGGCTGGCCCGCAATCACCACCTTGATGCCTTCGCGCAACAGCGCGCCCTGCTGGGTGCGTGCCAGCACCAGGCCGAGCTGGTCGCGCAGGCTGTCGAGCTGGCCGTAGGCATCGGCCTTTTGCAGAAAGTCGATTTCTTCTTCGGGGAAGTCCAGCGTGGCCTCCACCAGCATGCGCAGGTGCACCAGTGCGTCACGCAGTTCGCCAATCTCGCGCGAGAACTCGCCCGACAGCGATCGGCTGGCACTGCGCGCAGCGGCTTCGGTGCTGGCGTCGATCAGGTCGGCAATCGCCTCGGCCTGGGCCAGATCGATCTTGTCGTTCATGAAGGCGCGCTGGGTGAACTCTCCGGGCTCAGCCAGACGCAGACCGGGCAGCACGGGAGCATCCGCTTGCGTGCGTGCCTGCGCCGCTTCCAGGCAGCGGGCCAGCAGCAGCTGCAGCACCACGGGGCCGCCGTGGGCCTGTAGCTCCAGCACGTCTTCGCCGGTGTAGCTGTTGGGGCCGGGGAAGTAAATCGCCAGACCGTGGTCAATGGGCGCGCCCTTGCTGTCTCGGAAGGGCAGATAGGTGGCCTCGCGGGGCTTGAGATCCTTGCCCAGCAGGTGGCGCACAAAGCCTGCCAGCTGCTTTCCGGAGACACGCACAATGCCCACGGCCCCGCGTCCGGGGGCTGTGGCAATGGCGACGATGGGGTCGTTATGGCGCGCAAGCATGGCTGGTCATCCTATGTTGGGCTGCCACTGCGGCAGCCTTCCTTCAAAACAGGAGCACTTTGCGCTCGTCTTTATTGGTTTTCAGCATGATTTCTATCTAAAACCTAGAGCACATAAGCGCTAAACGCTCTTGTTTTGAAAGAACAAGGGCCGCTTGCGCGGCCCCTGATGCTTTCTCTCAGCGCAAGGGCTGAATTATTTCTTCTTGTTGTTGCTGTCAGGCGTTTTCTTCAAGAAGCTAGGCAGGTTGAACTGCGGTGGCACACCCATGCGTGTGTTGATGACCCACTGCTGGGCAATCGACAGGATGTTGTTGGTCAGCCAGTACAGCACCAGACCTGCGGGGAACATGAAGAACATCACGCTGAAGATCAGCGGCATGATCCACATCATCTTGGCCTGCATAGGATCTGGCGGCACAGGGTTCAGGGCCGTCTGCAGCATGGTGGACAGCAGCATCAGCACAGGCAGGATGAACAGCGGATCCTTGGCCGACAGGTCAGAAATCCACAGCCAGCTGGCGTGACGGATTTCCACCGACGACAGCAGCACCCAGTACAGCGCAATAAACACTGGAATCTGGATCATGATGGGGAAGCAGCCACCCATGGGGTTGACCTTTTCCTCACGGTAGATGCGCATCATCTCCTGCTGCATCTGCTGGGGATTGTTCTTCAGGCGCTCACGCATCTCCATGATGCGGGGGTTGATGGCCTTCATCTTGGCCATCGAGGCATAGGCCTTGGCGTTGAGCCAGTAGAACAGAATCTTCAGGAACAGCACCAGACCCACGATGGACCAGCCCCAGTTGCCCAGCACGCTGTGGATCTTGTCCAGCAGCCAGTACAGCGGCTTGGCCAGAATGGTCAGCCAGCCGTAGTCCTTGACCAGTTCCAGGCCAGGAGCCAGCGCTTCCAGCACCTTCTCCAGCTGAGGACCGGCGAACAGGCGTGCGTCCAGCGTCTTGGTCTCACCGGGCTGGATGGTGCCCAGCGGCGTGATCAGGCCGGCAGCAAACAGGTCGTTGCCCACCTTGCGGGCAAAGTTGTCGCGGTAGATGCCTTCACCCAGCAGCCAGGCGCTGGCAAAGTAGTGCTGCACCATGGCCACATAGCCGCTGTTCGCAGTTTCCTGGAAGCTGGCCTTGCCCTTGGTGATGTCCTCAAACGACACCTTCTGGAACTTCTGCTCTTCCGAGTAGAACGCAGGGCCGGTGTAGGTGGAGTAGAAAGCACTGTCTGCACCTTCGTGCGTGCCATCACGCATCAGCTGCAGGTACAGCTGGGGCGTCACGGCAGCGCTGCCGGTGTTGACCACTTCATGCTTCACGCCAATGGCGTAGGAGCCACGCTTGAGCGTAAACGTCTTGATCAGCTTCACGCCACCCTGCTCGGGCGACTCAAAGCGCACCTGCAGCTCGTCCTGACCGTCCTTGAGTTCACGGTCGCCAGGCAGCAGGTTCATCACGGTCTTGTGGGTGGGGAAGTCGCCCCCCACCAGACCCGTCTGGGCCACATAGACGCGCTTTGCACTGTCTTCAAACAGCACGAAAGGCTGCTTCAGGCTTTCGTTCTGGGCGTAGTCCAGCAGCTCGGCATTCACCACCGCACCGCCCTGGCCGTCAAAGGTCAGACGCAGCACATCGGTAGACACCGTGACTTTTTCGCGCACAACGGGCGCGGTCTCAGGCATGTCAGGCAGCGCAGCCGCACCAGAAGCAGACTGTGCACTGGCTTCAGGCACATCCGCAGGCTTGTCCTGTGCAGGCGCCGTAGCCGTCGCTGGCGCAGGAGTTGGGAAAAACGTGGCAGGTTTGCCATTGTGGATTTGCCATTGGTCCCATAGCAGCACTATGGAGAAACCAAATATCACCCACAGGATGGTGCGGCGAATGTCGTTCATGAAGACTTCTTTGGTGAGGAAGAGGAGGTCAAAGCAGTAAACAGCTTGGGCGCTTTTTCAGGCACGGGATCATGCCCTCCATCACACCACGGATGACAGCGTACCAGCCGACGCAGCGTCAGATACGAACCGGCTGCTGCGCCATGTCGTTCCAGCGCCTGCAGGGAGTAGACAGAGCAGGTCGGCTCAAAGCGGCAGGCAGAGCCCAGCCAGGGGCTCAGCAGCAGACGGTAGCCACGCACTATCGCCATGAGCAGGGCCTTCATCATGCGCCTACCCCGGACTTGGTTCCGTCGCTGCGGCGACGGGCGGTGTCTGCTTGGGCGCAGCACTTTGCTTGCGCCGCGTGGCATGTGCCAGCAGCTGCTGCAGCTCGGCGCGCACGGCCCGCTTGAGCGGCTCGGAGCTGGCACTGATGAATTGCTTACGGTCAAAGCCCGCGCGCAGGCGCACCACATAGGCCGCTGCAGGCAAGGCTTGCAGCTGCGAGGCGCTGTCGCTGACGACGGCATACACCTGACGCTTGATCAGGTGCCGAGTCACCGAGTGCTTGGCCCAGCGCTTGGGTGCCATACAGCCTATCCACACCTGCGGCATCTTGCACCCGGGCACGACAAACAGGGCCTGCGGTGCCTGCTCTGCGAGCTTTGCACCGGGCCCTGTTGGCTCAGCGTCCTTGACGACATCGGCTTCACTGAGCACCAGACGGTGCAAAGCAAAGTGCGGCGTCCGGGAAACAATTCCCCCGGACATGGCCGCCTGAAATTGGGAGCGCGTCTTCAGCCGTTGCATCACAGCACGCCCTGCCAGCAAGCAGGTAATGGTGTCAGGCAGTCGGCCAAGCTGGCAGTCCTTAGACAGCCAGACGCTTGCGACCCTTGGCGCGGCGTGCGTTGATCACGGCACGGCCGCCCTTGGTCTTCATGCGCACCAGGAAACCGTGGGTGCGAGCGCGCTTGGTCTTGGAGGGTTGGTATGTACGCTTCATGTTCGTTCCTTGAGAAGGTTCAGTTGTTTTGACCGGCCTGTGCATTCCGCATGAATGCACGCGGCCCAATTTTCCCCGACTCGGCACGTCTGCAGGCGCTGCTGCTCAACAAAAGGCAACTGCTGCAAAAAGCCTTGCACGGGGCCATATCACCCTGAACACATTCAGGGAAACCCAAAATTATCTCAGTGTTAGCACTCTCTTGCAATGTCCCTCTGAAGATGGCCCAAAATACGTAATTTCCGCAGTCAGAATAAAAAAGTGCCACCGGTTTGTGGATAACTTTTTGAAAAGCTACAATCCTCACCCCGCATCCGTTCCTCCTATCCACAAAAAAGTACCACCCATTGCAATGACAGAGGAACTCACCAATGACGCAGGCTTAGGCCTTTGGCTCGCCTGCGTTGAGCAGCTCAGTCAAGACCTGCCTGAACAACAATTCAACACCTGGATCAAGCCTTTGACCGCCGTTGTGGCTGAAGACTTCTCCAAGGTGACGGTGTACGTGGCCAACCGCTTCAAGCTGGACTGGATTCGTGCCCAGTACGCAGCCCGCATTGCTGGTTTGCTGGAAGATCTGTACGGCCAACCGGTGACACTGGAGTTAGCACTCGCTCAGCGTGAAGGCGTGACACGCACTTATGTTCGCCCCTATCAGGCAGAGCGCAGCACGCCTGCAGAAGTGCCTACGCTGCTGCCTGCCAATGCCGCACCGGAAGAGTCTGCGGCACCGGCTTTCCGCACCCGCCTGAACTCTGCCCTGACCTTTGAAACGCTGGTGGAAGGTACTGCCAACCGCATGGCACGCTCGGCGGCCATGCACGTGGCGGCTTCGCCCGGACACCTGTACAACCCACTGTTTATCTACGGGGGTGTGGGTCTGGGTAAAACCCACCTGGTACATGCTGTGGGCAACAAGCTGCTGGAAGACCGTCCGGATGCCAAGGTTCTCTACATCCACGCCGAACAATTTGTCTCGGATGTGGTCAAGGCTTACCAGCGCCGCACCTTTGATGAGTTCAAGGAGCGCTATCACTCGCTCGATCTTTTGTTGATCGACGACGTACAGTTTTTCGCCAACAAAGACCGTACGCAGGAAGAGTTCTTTAACGCGTTCGAAGCTCTGCTGGCCAAGAAGAGCCACATCGTGATGACATCAGACACCTACCCCAAGGGTCTGACCAATATCCACGAACGCCTGGTTTCGCGTTTTGACTCGGGACTGACCGTGGCCATTGAGCCACCCGAGCTGGAAATGCGCGTGGCGATTCTGATCAACAAGGCCCGCGCCGAAAACGCTGAGATGCCGGAAGAGGTCGCCTTCTTCGTGGCCAAGAACGTACGCTCCAACGTGCGTGAGCTGGAAGGCGCACTGCGCAAGATTCTTGCTTACTCGCGCTTCAACCAGAAAGAGATCTCCATCCAGCTGGCGCGTGAAGCGCTGCGCGATCTGCTGAGCATTCAGAACCGCCAGATCAGCGTGGAGAACATCCAGAAAACCGTGGCCGACTACTACAAGATCAAGGTGGCGGACATGTACAGCAAGAAGCGCCCCGCGTCGATTGCCCGTCCGCGCCAGATCGCCATGTACCTGGCCAAGGAACTGACCCAGAAGAGCCTGCCCGAAATTGGCGAGCTGTTCGGTGGTCGCGACCACACCACAGTGCTGCACGCGGTGCGCAAGATTGCCGCCGAGCGACAGCAACAGACCGAGCTGAACCAGCAATTGCATGTGCTGGAGCAAACGCTCAAAGGCTGATGGAATTACCCCTCGTCCAGCCCGGGCCTACCGGGCAAAATGAGGGGGTTTTGAGTGGCAAGAGGGGGCGCTAAAGTGACGCCGCCGCTCAATCCCAAGACACCCGCATCCTGAAAACTCAGAGGTTGACATGATCGTCCTGAAAGCCACACAAGACAAAGTTCTCGCGGTCCTGCAATCGGTGTCCGGCATTGTTGAACGCCGCCACACCCTGCCCATCCTGGCGAACGTGCTGCTCAAAAAGACCGGCAACGCCATGCAATTTACCACCAGCGATCTGGAAATTCAGATTCGCACCACCGCAGAACTCGGTGGCGACACGGGTGACTTCGCGAGCACCATCGGCGCGCGCAAGCTCATCGACATTCTCAAGACCATGCCCGGCGACCAGACCGTGGCCCTGGAGTCGCAGCAGTCCAAGATGATTTTGAAGGGCGGCAAGAGCCGCTTTACGCTGCAGACCCTGCCCGCGGAAGACTTCCCGCTGGTGCAGGAAGCGGCCAACTTTGGCCCGGCCTTCAGCGTGCCCCAGAAGGTACTCAAGGACCTGATGGGCCAGGTCTCGTTTGCCATGGCGGTGCAGGACATTCGCTACTACCTCAACGGCATTCTGTTCGTGGCCGAAGGCAATACGCTGAGCCTGGTGGCCACCGATGGTCACCGCCTGGCCTGGGCCAGCGCCGAGCTGGACGTGGACGTGGGCGAGAAGCAGGAAGTCATCCTGCCCCGCAAGACCGTGCTGGAGCTGCAGCGCCTGCTGAGTGACGTGGGTGGCGAGAACTCGCCCCGCATCGAAATGCAGTTTGCGAACAACCAGGCCAAGTTCACCTTTGGCGGCATGGAGTTCGTGACCAAGCTGGTCGAGGGCAAGTTCCCTGACTACAACCGCGTGATTCCACGCAACCACCAGAACAGCGTCACCCTGGGCCGCGCACCGCTGCTGGCTTCGCTGCAGCGCACGGCCATCATGACCAGCGACAAGTTCAAGGGCGTGCGCCTGACGATTGAGCCTGGCACGCTGCGTGTGGCATCCAACAACGCCGACCAGGAAGAGGCGGTGGACGAACTCGATATCGACTACGGCAGCGACGCCATCGACATCGGCTTCAACGTCACCTACCTGCTGGACGTGCTGTCCAATATGTCGCAGGACATGGTCAAGATCGACCTGCAGGACAGCAACAGCTCCGCGCTAATCACCATCCCCGGCAACGACAACTTCAAGTACGTTGTCATGCCCATGCGCATTTGATGCGTCACCGGATCAGGCGTGATAGTCTGATCACTTCTCAAAAAAAGTAGCGGCTGGCGCTTGCCACCGCTTCTTTTTGAAACGATTTATTGGTATTTCCCAGGCAAACCAAGCGCAAGCAGCTCTTGAGTTTGTAGCAGCAAGGCAACTTCATGACCGACGAGAACAAGCCAGAAAACCAGACCACAGCACCCGCAGCGCCCGCTGACACCGGCTACGGTGAAGGTGCCATCCAGATCCTGGAAGGCCTGGAGGCCGTGCGCAAGCGCCCCGGCATGTACATCGGTGACACGTCCGATGGCACGGGCCTGCACCACCTGGTGTTCGAAGTGGTGGACAACTCCATCGACGAAGCACTGGCAGGCCACTGCGATGACATCCTGGTGACCATCCATGCCGATGGCTCGCTGTCCGTCATCGACAACGGCCGCGGCATTCCCACCGGCGTGAAGATGGACGACAAGCACGAGCCCAAGCGCTCGGCCGCAGAAATCGCCCTGACCGAACTGCACGCGGGCGGCAAGTTCAACCAGAACAGCTACAAGGTCTCCGGCGGTCTGCACGGCGTGGGCGTGTCCTGCGTGAACGCGCTATCCGTGTGGCTCAAGCTCACCGTGCGCCGCGACGGCAAGGTGCATGAGATCGACTTCTCGCGCGGCTGTGTACAAAACCGCCTGATCGAAGTGGTGGACGGTTTTGAAACCTCGCCCATGCGCATCGTGGGCGAGACCGACAAGCGCGGCACCAAGGTGCACTTCCTGCCTGACCAGGAAATCTTCAAGGAGAACTTTGAGTTCCGCTACGAAGTGCTGGCCAAGCGTCTGCGTGAACTGTCCTTCCTGAACAACGGCGTGCGCATTCGCCTCAAGGACGAGCGCGACGGCAAGGAAGACGACTTCTCCGGCGCCGGTGGCGTCAAGGGCTTTGTGGACTTCATCAACACCAACAAGAAGGTGTTGCACCCCACGGCTTTCTATGCGACCGGCTCGCGCCCAGCCGACACCTACGGCGGCATTCCCGGCACCGAAATCGGTGTGGAAGTGGCCATGCAGTGGAACGATGGCTACAACGAGCAAGTCCTGTGCTTTACCAACAACATCCCGCAGCGTGACGGTGGTACCCACCTGACCGGCCTGCGCGCGGCCATGACCCGCGTGATCGGCAAGTACATTGCCGACAATGAACTGGCCAAGAAGGCCAAGGTCGAAGTCTCTGGCGACGACATGCGTGAAGGCCTGTGCGCGGTGCTGAGCGTGAAGGTGCCCGAGCCCAAGTTCTCCAGCCAGACCAAGGACAAGCTGGTCAGCTCCGAAGTGCGTGCGCCGGTGGAAGACATCGTCGCCAAGACACTGACCGAGTACCTGGAAGAAAACCCCAACGACGCCAAGATTCTGTGCGGCAAGATCATTGAAGCTGCCCGCGCCCGTGAAGCTGCGCGCAAGGCCCGTGAAATGACCCGCCGCAAGGGCGTGCTGGACGGCATGGGCCTGCCCGGCAAGCTGGCCGACTGCCAGGAAAAAGACCCCGCGCTGTGCGAAATCTACATCGTGGAGGGTGACTCCGCCGGTGGCTCCGCCAAGCAGGGCCGTGACCGCAAGTTCCAGGCCATCCTGCCCCTGCGCGGCAAGATCCTGAACGTGGAAAAAGCCCGCTACGAAAAGCTGCTGTCCAGCCAGGAAATCATCACCCTGATTACCGCTCTGGGCACCGGCATTGGCAAGGCCACGGCAGAGTCTGGCAAGAGCAACTCGGACGACTACAACCCCGACAAGCTGCGCTACCACCGCATCATCATCATGACCGACGCGGACGTGGACGGTGCCCACATCCGTACCCTGCTGCTGACCTTCTTCTACCGCCAGATGCCTGAGCTGGTCGAGCGTGGCCACATCTACATCGCCCAGCCACCGCTGTACAAAGTCAAGAACGGCAAGGAAGAGCTGTACCTGAAAGACGGCCCCGCGCTGAACAAGTACCTGCTCAAGATCGCGCTGAATAACGCATCCGTCACCACCGGCGGCGCTGCGCCTCGCACCATCGAAGGCGAAGAGCTGGCCAAGCTGGCCGACATGCACCTGGCCGCAGAAATGGTCATTGAGCGCCTGTCGCACTTCCTGGACACCGAAGCCCTGCGCGCCATTGCCGATGGCGTGAAGATCAAGCTCGACACGCTGGAAGACGCCCAGGCCTGCGCCCCCGTGCTGGAAGCCAAGCTGCGCGAACTGACCACCACCGGCGTGCCTGCTGCCGTGACTGCGGAACTCGACCCACACACCGAGAACCCCATCCTGCGCATCAGCCGCCACCACCACGGCAACATCAAGAGCTCCATCCTCACGCAGGACTTTGTGCGCAGCCAGGACTACACCGCCCTGTCTGCCGAGGCGGACAGCTTTGCCGGACTGCTGGCCGAAGGCGCCAAGGTCACACGCGGTGAAGGCGAAAAGGCCAAGACCGAAAAGGTCAGCGACTTCCGCCAGGCCATGCGCTGGCTGATCGCCGAAGCCGAGCGCACCACCGCACGCCAGCGCTACAAGGGCCTGGGTGAAATGAACCCCGAGCAGCTGTGGGAAACCACCATGGACCCCAATGTGCGCAGCCTGCTGCAGGTCAAGATCAACGACGCCATCGAAGCCGACCGCGTGTTCACCATGCTGATGGGCGACGAAGTGGAGCCACGCCGCAACTTCATTGAGACGAATGCATTGCGTGCGGGCAATATTGACGTCTAATTTTTTTCAAAAATTAGAGCTATCAGCGCAAGCTGCATAAGGCTTGGAGCCCCAAAAGGCTTCAAGCCTTTTTGTTTATTCACTGCTTTCATACAAGGTGTCGTACACCCCACACCGCATGTTGGCGCCGCGGAAAGAAGCTCTTATGCTGCTGCCGATCTCTCTGCATCCGTATTTGAAATGACGTCAACCAACTGCCCCTTTTGCTCTTTGCCACCCACGCGCATCCTTGGAAGCAATGCGCACGCGCTGTGGATACGCGATGGTTTTCCGATCTCGCCCGGTCATAGCTTGATCATTCCCAAACGCCACGTGGGTTCGTTCTTTGACATTACAGACACCGAACGCAGCGCACTTTTGAAACTGCTGGATGAGGCCCAGAAAGCTGCCATGCAAGAGTTCCAACCTGATGGATTCAACATCGGCATTAACGATGGGCAAGCCGCCGGACAAACCGTGCCTCATCTGCATATTCACCTTATTCCGCGCTTTGCAGGTGACCGTACCGATCCCCGTGGCGGGGTGCGCTGGATCATTCCCGAGAAGGCTGATTACTGGACGCAAAAGTGACCATGGCACACGCTTTACCTCCGCCAGATGCCGATGCGCAGCTGGAATTTCTGAATCAGCTACAACGCCTGTTTGCCGAAGGCGACTTTGTTGCGACCTACAAGTTTTCGCTACTGATTGCTCTGGCGGATCTGGCCGTGGAGTTGGGTGGTGACAATGGCAACGGGCTGGAACTGTCCCTTCGCCAAATCGCCCGCCGTTTCATTCAAAACTACTGGTTCCAGGCACTCCCTACAGCACCGGCAAACCACACCTCACGGCGGGTGTACTGCACCAAAACCTGGGTGAACAGCAAGCAGCGGTGATTACTGCCATCCAAGATTTCAAACAAGACCACGGCAATCCCACCTTTGTCCAGGCCAGCAAGCATCCGCAGTTTGAGAAGTTGGTTTCCAAGGTCGTCACCACTGTTTCTGCACAGCCGCTGAAATACCTGCAGAACTTTGGCGGCACCACCACCGCATTTCTTTATGAGCGTAGGCACGGGGTTGTTCGCCTGCTGCCGGGCGTGCCTTTCTATCTGCGCCGTTTTTATCCGCTGGTGCAGCATCTCGCCCGGTCACATTGGGTCGAACACATCAAGAAGAACCACCGCAACCGCCCCATCTTGGGTGACGCAGGTGACTTGGAGAACTTTCTCTTTGAAACACCACGAAAAACCTTGGACGCGGTCTGCACGAAACTGCTGAAATTGGATGGACACCAGTGCTTTTATTGCAGAGAGCGTCTGTCTAAAGCAGATGTGGACCACTTCATTCCCTTCTCCCAGTATCCACGGGATATAGGACAAAACTTCGTGCTTGCACACGCCCGTTGCAACCGTAGCAAATCGAATGCTTTAGCTGCGGAACAGCACCTGCAACACTGGCTGGAAAGACTGGATAAACGTGCTGATGACTTGGCAGCAATTTCAGAAGAAACAGGTGTTACCAGTGACGTTGAAGTCATGACCCGTGTGGCGCAATGGAGCTATGCGAACGCCGTTGCAGCACATGGGCATGCATGGGTGCAACCCGCGCGTTTTGAAGCTATCACTGCCGACTATCTGCGTCATTTCCCTGCCAGCGGGGGCTAAACAAAAAAGCCGCCCGGGTGCAGAACCCGAGCGGCTTTTGCGCTGGATGCATGCGGACGAACGCTGGCCTTAGAACGGGATGTCGTCATCCATGTCGTCAAAGCCAGATGCTGCACGCTGGGGAGGAGGTGCCATGGGCGCTGGTGCGGCGGCAGGGGCCTGCTGCTGGGGTGCTGCAGGGCGGGGAGCTGGCGCTGCGGGGCGGCGGGGTGCAGGTGCAGCATAACCGCCGTTGTCGCCATAGCCTGCGTCATCGCCATAGCCCTGGTTTTGGCCGCCCATGCCGCCACCCTGGCGGCCGCCGAGCATCTGCATGCTGTCGGCGCGGATTTCGGTGCTGTAGCGCTCGATGCCTTGCTGGTCCGTCCACTTGCGGGTACGCAGGCTGCCTTCTACGTAGACCTGACTGCCCTTGCGCAGGTACTGGCCCACGATTTCAGCCAGACGGCCGTTGAACACCACGCGGTGCCACTCGGTGGCTTCCTTGTTTTCGCCGGTGTTCTTGTCGCGCCAGCGGTCGGTCGTGGCGATGGTGACGTTGGCAACCTGATCTCCGCTGGGGAAGGTGCGCATTTCGGGGTCGCGCCCCAGGTTGCCGACGAGAATGACTTTGTTGACAGATGCCATGGTGAATACCTTTGGTTCAGTGGTAGCACGGGCGTTGATGGGGGAGTTCCCGTGCCAGATAGTGATTGCAGCACCCCCCGGAATGACTGCAGGAGCGCAGCTTAGCGCATGTTGTGAGTGCCTGCACGCCCGTAGCTTCCCTTGGGGAAAAGAAGTTGCCCAACGGCTACGGATATTCAAAAAACATAGCTTCTTGCGCTCGTAAAACAAGGTGTTCAGAGCCATTCAAGCCTGAACCCCTTGTCAATATTGCGCCGCAAGCTATTTATTTTTTAGCGTCATAGCGCCCTATGGGTTGGAGCGGCCAGGTGATGATGAGCCACAGCAGCATCAGCGCCGTGGTAGCGGCAAACAGCACAGGCGCACCGCCCAGCTTGGCCAGCACACCGCCCAGAAAACCACCGGCAAACAGGCCCAGCGACTGCAGCGTGTTGTAGGCCCCCAGTGCTGCACCGCGCAGATGGGCGGGCGCCATGCGCGAGACCAGACTGGGCTGCGTGGCCTCCAGCGCGTTAAAGCCAACAAAGAACACAAACATCAGCACACCCATGACAGCCAGCGAGGGGGCTGCGGCTGCCTCGGCCATCACGCCCAGCACTGCCTGCACGACCAGCACCAGGGCGATGGAGCCCAGCAGCGCGGCACGCAGGCGGCCACGGCGCTCCATGGCAAACAAGGCCCCCATGGCGACGAAGGACAGCACCACGGCAGGCAGATAGAGCTTCCAGTGCACATCCTTGGCCAGACCAGCCGCCACCAGCATGGCGGGCACGGCCACCCACATGGACATCTGCACGGTGTGGAGGATGAAGACACCGGCGTTTAGGCGCAGCAGATCGCCATGGCCCAGCAGCTCGCGAGCGCTGCCACGCGGGGCCTCTGCGTGGTGTTCAGGCTCCGCAGGCACGACCCACAGCACCACGGCAATGCCAGCCAGTGCCAGCGCAAAGGTCAGGCCAAAAATGCCAGACAAACCACCCCAGGCCGCCAGCACGGGGCTGAGCACCAGGGCCAGCGCAAACATCAGGCCGATGGAGCCGCCCACCATGGCCATGGCCTTGGTGCGTACGCTGTCGCGGGTCATATCGGCCATCAGCGCCGTCACAGCCGCCGACACGGCACCTGCACCCTGCAGGGCGCGGCCCAGCATCAGTCCGGTGAGCGAGTCCGCCAGTGCAGCCACCAGACTGCCCAGTGCAAACACGGCCAGCCCGGCCACGATGATGCGTTTGCGCCCCCAGCGGTCAGAGGCCAGGCCCAGCGGCAGCTGGAACACGGCCTGCGTCAGCCCATACAGGCCCATGGCAAAGCCCACCATGGCGGGGTTGTCACCACCGGGGTATTTGGCGGCTTCCAGCGCAAACACGGGCAGCACCAGAAACAGGCCCAGCATGCGCAGCGCAAAAATCAGGGCCAGGCTGGCGCTGGAGCGGCGCTCCTGCGCGGTCATCTTGCCCGCAACGGCGGCTGGGGCATCAGGGGAGGAAGAAGCAAACTGAGACTGGGACACGCGACAAAACCAGGGTTGGGCGGCATAAAAAACCGCTGTGCTCAGCGGCGCAGGCCTTGGCTAGCAAGACTCAGGCAGTGCGAAAAATACGCGCTGCGCAAATCCTTATTGTCTGCGATTCGTACCAAGCCTGCTACACGCGCGCAGGTGCAAATCTCTATGATGGCTGGTTTACCTTTGCCACGACTGCACCGCTGTGACTGACGCTTTGACACCAAAATTGCCTGAGGACGCCGGCCGCTATCTGGGTCATGCCATGGGCCACACCCACATCAGCATCCGCGGTGCGCGTACGCACAACCTCAAGAACATTGATCTGGACATCCCGCGCAACCAGCTGGTGGTGGTGACGGGGCTGTCCGGCTCGGGCAAGTCCAGCCTGGCGTTTGACACCCTGTACGCCGAGGGTCAGCGCCGCTATGTGGAAAGCCTCTCGGCCTATGCGCGGCAGTTTCTGGGGCAGCTCGACAAACCCGATGTGGATTTGATCGAAGGCCTGTCGCCCGCGATTGCCATCGAGCAAAAGGCCGCCAGCCACAACCCGCGCTCCACGGTGGGTACGGTCACAGAAATCAACGACTACCTGCGCCTGCTGTTTGCGCGCGCAGGCACGCCCTACTGCCCCGAGCACAGTCTGCCCCTGCAGGCCCAGACCATCAGCCAGATGGTCGATGCCATGCTTGCCTTGCCCGAGGGCACCAAGCTCATGCTGCTGGCCCCCATGGCACGCAGCCGCAAGGGCGACTTTGCCGAGCTGTTTGTGCAGATGCAGGCCCAGGGCTATATCCGCTTTCGCATTGATGGCAAGGTGGTGGACGCGGCCGATCTGCAGCCGCTGGACAAGAACAGCAAGCACGATGTGGACGTGGTGATTGACCGCATCAAGGTGCGTGCCGATCTGCAGCAGCGCCTGGCCGAGAGCATTGAGGCCGCACTGCGCATTGGTGGTGATGCCTCCAGCGGCCGCGTGCTGGCAGTGGACATGGATTCTGGTCAGGAGCACATCTTCAGCAGCCGCTTTGCCTGCCCACTGTGCACCTACTCGCTGGAAGAGCTGGAGCCACGCCTGTTCTCCTTCAACTCGCCCATGGGGGCCTGCCCCACCTGTGATGGTCTGGGCCTGAGCGAAGACTTTGACCCGGACAAGGTCGTGCCCTTCCCGTCTGTGAGCGTGGCCAATGGCGCCATCCACGGCTGGGACAGCCGCAACCCCACCTACTTCAGCCTGCTGCAAAGCATTGCCCACCATTACGGGCAGGATGTGAACGCTGCTTTTGAAGCCTGGCCCGCCGATGTGCAGAAAGTAGTGCTTTGGGGCTCCGGCGAGGAAAAAATTCCGTTTGCCTACGACAGTGATGGCAAGACCACCGTGGTCGAGCATGTGTTTGAAGGCGTCATCCCCAACATGATGCGCCGCCTGCGCGAGACCGATTCGCAGATCGTGCGCGACGACCTGTCACGCCTGCGCAGCATACGCACCTGCCCCGACTGCCAGGGCACGCGCCTGCGCCGCGAAGCGCGCTTTGTGCGTGTGGGTGATGGCGACCAGGCCCGCGCCATCTATGAGGTCAACCGCGCCACGCTGACCGAAGCCCACCAGTGGTTCAGCAGCCTGCAGCTGCAGGGCAGCAAGGCCGACATTGCCGAGAAAGTGGTGCGCGAGATTGCTGCACGCCTGCGCTTCTTGCTGGACGTGGGCCTGAGCTATCTGAGCCTGGACCGCAGTGCTGACACGCTCTCAGGCGGCGAGGCCCAGCGCATTCGCCTGGCCAGCCAGATTGGCAGCGGCCTGACGGGCGTGATGTATGTACTGGACGAACCCAGCATTGGCCTGCACCAGCGCGACAACGACCGCCTGATTGCCACGCTGGAGCACCTGCGGGACATTGGCAACAGCGTCATCGTGGTCGAGCACGACGAAGACATGATGCGTGCGGCCGACCACATCATCGATATGGGGCCGGGCGCTGGCGTGCATGGCGGCCAGGTCATGGCCCAGGGCACGTTCGAGCAGGTCAAGGCCAACCCGCACTCGCCCACCGGCCAGTATCTGAGCGGCACCAAGGCCATTGCCGTGCCGCGCCAGCGCACGCCGTGGATACCAGTCAAGCAGGACGATGCCGCCGCACAGCCTGCCAGCGGCTTTCCCAGCATTCGCGGCAGCGAGGCCGCCAGCCAGCACCACGCCCTGCAGGCCCTGCGCGTAGTGGGGGCCAGCGGCCACAACCTGCGTGATGTGACCGTGGACTTTCCCGTGGGACTGTTCACCTGCGTGACGGGGGTGTCTGGCTCGGGCAAATCCACCCTGGTCAATGACACCCTGTATGCCGAGGTCGCGCGCCAGCTGCACCGTGCAGGCATGGAGCCTGCCCCCCACCAGGCACTGGAAGGGCTGGAGTATTTCGACAAGGTTATCAATGTGGACCAGTCGCCCATTGGCCGCACACCGCGCAGCAACCCGGCCACCTACACCGGCCTGTTTACGCCGATTCGCGATCTGTTTGCCGAGACTAATACGGCGCGGGAGCGCGGCTACGGCCCCGGGCGCTTCAGCTTCAACGTCTCCGGTGGGCGCTGCGAGGCCTGTCAGGGCGACGGCCTGATCAAGGTGGAAATGCACTTTCTGCCTGACGTGTATGTGCCCTGCGACATCTGTCACGGCAAGCGCTACAACCGCGAGACGCTGCAGGTGCAGTGGAAGGGCAGGAATATTGCCGATGTGCTGGAAATGACGGTGGAAGACGCCCACGCCTTCTTCAAGGACGTGCCCAGCATCCACCGCAAGCTGCAGACGCTGATGGATGTGGGTCTGGGCTATATCCGCCTGGGCCAGAGCGCGACCACGCTCTCAGGCGGCGAGGCGCAGCGCGTCAAGCTCGCACAGGAGCTGTCCAAGCGCGACACGGGCCGCACGCTCTACATCCTCGATGAGCCCACCACCGGCCTGCACTTTGCCGATGTGCAGCTGCTGCTCAAAGTGCTGCACCAGCTGCGCGATGCGGGCAACACCATCGTGGTGATTGAGCACAACCTGGACGTGATCAAGACTGCCGACTGGGTCATTGACATGGGCCCCGAAGGCGGTGCAGGCGGCGGCCAGGTGGTTGCCGTGGGCACACCCGAGCAGGTGGCTACTCACCCTGAAAGCCATACGGGACGCTATCTGCAGGCGTATCTGCAGCCACGGTAAAACGCCCTGCCACTTCTGTTTTAGTAGCTTTTTGTGCTTGAGTAAAAAGGGTTTCAGATAGTTTTCTATCTGAAACCCTTTGTTTTTCTGCACTGACCGCTTCTGTTTTTATCTTCTACGCAACAAAGCCCGGCGCAGCATGCGTGCCGCGCGGTCGCGAATCTGGAAGGGGCTGTGGCTGTCTGCAGGGCGGTACTTGGCATGGGTGCAGGCCGTGAGAAAGTCGCCCAGCAGCACGCTGCTGTCGATGATGGGGCTGTCCGGGTTGTGAAATTCCGGGTGCCACTGCGTGGCCGCGATATAGCTCTTGCCTGGTTCATGGCGGCAGATGGCTTCGGGAATATGGTCGGGAATGCTCCAGGCCTCCACCTCAAAGCCCGGTGCTACCTGCTTGATGCCCTGGTGGTGAATGCTGTTCACCCGCGCCACGTAGGTGTTGGGGTAGAGCTGCGCCAGGCGCGAGCCGGGCACGATGTGGATGTCATGCTGGTGGCGGTCATAGGCATCGGCATTGCGGTGCACTTGCGCACCGGGCACCTGGGTCAGGATGTCCTGGTAGAGCGTGCCGCCAAAGGCCACGTTGATGAGTTGCAGCCCGCGGCACACGCCAAAGATGGGCTTTCCCGCCTGGCTGAAGGCCTCGACCACGGCCAGGTCGTACAGATCGCGCACGCGGTCGCCCAGCCATTCCGGGCGCAGCGGCTCCTCGCCATAGCTGCCGGGCCACACGTCTGCACCACCGTGCATGACCACACCGTCCAGCCAGTCTGCATAGTGGGCCAGCGTGACGTCGCCCTTGGCAGTTTCGCCCATGGGGCAGGGAATCATGACCACCATGGCGCCACTGGACATGATCCAGTGCGCGATGGACTGCTCCACGTATTGCAGGGTCTTGCCCGTAAACAGCGGGCGGCTGGGGTCTGCATGCGAAAAACAGGCGGACAGACCGATCTTGAGGCGACGTGCGGCGGGCAGGGACATGGGCAGGCGAGGTGGTGGTGCTAGGGCGTGTTCACATAAAGCTTGAGATTCGCGTTGAAGGCTTGGGGATGGGATGCTAGGCGCGGTGGCGCAGCAATGCCGAGCGCCTTGCAAGCCGCCGCAACAACGCAGACCGCCCCAAGCCTTCAACCCCATTTGTGATCTCCATAATCAGGGGCAGCGAACCCAATGTTTATGTGAACACGCCCTAGTTGTAACCTCAGCCTGCCGCCCTGTCATGTAGGAACTGCAGCCATACGGTTTTAGCGGTGCGCATCTGCCAACAAAGCCCTCCATGTGCTGGTACTTGCGCTGCATGTCTGTCTGCAGCCCACACGCAGGAAGCGTTTTGGCTGATTGGAGGTTTGACCAATATCAAGTAACTTTCAAGCTCGAACTTGAAATGGCCCAAAGAAGTCCCACACTGTAGAAAACCACACACCGAGACTGCGCTTGCAGCCATCGCGTGAACGATTTCGCTGGTCATCCAGCGCAACCGCTGCACCACAGGTGCGGCTTTGGCGATAAGGAGATATGCATGCAAGTACAAGTCCATACCGACGCAACCATCCAGGGCGGCGAATCGCTGGAACAATGGACTCGCGAAGAGGTCAACAGCAAGCTGGCCCGCCTCAAGGAATACGTGGTGCGGGTAGAGGTCTTTTTCACGGGCGTGGATGCCATGAAGGCCAATGGCGCCCCCGGCAAGAAATGCGTGCTGGAAACCCGTGCCAACGGTCGCCCGCCTGTAGCCGTCAATGCAGAAGCCGAAAAGCTGCACGACGCCTTCCATGCCGCCATTGAAAAGCTGCGCCGCGCCGTAGAGTCTGACCTCGACAAGGTGCGTGACAAGAACATTCGCGAAAGCGTGCGCGGGGTCGATGACGCGGCCACCGGCACAGAAGGCTAAGCCTCGCACTGCTCCTCTGGTCTTGCCGACCAGTTCACAACAAAAAAGCCATGACCTTGCGGTCATGGCTTTTGTTTTAGGCGCTACGAAGCGTTATCGCTTAGACGGCTTCAGCAGTCAGTGCACCGGGCGTGGTCAGCTTGTCAGCCACCAGCAGAGCCTTCATCTGAGCCTGGCTCATGATGCCCAGCTCTTCAGCCACCACAGCGATAGGCTTGCCGGTCGCAATCGCCGTCTTGGCAATCTTGGCCGCCTTTTCGTAGCCGATCAGGGGGTTCAGTGCGGTCACCAGGGTCACGGACTCATGGATGCGGGCATCCAGCAATTCGGTGTTGGCCACAATGCCTTCCACGCAGTTCACCTGCAGGGTCTTGCAGGCGGCTGCCAGGTGGGTCAGGCTCTGGTGCAGCGCCCAGCCCATCAGGGGCTCAAACGCGTTCAGCTGCAGCTGACCGGCTTCCACAGCCATGGTGATGGCAGCGTCGTTGCCGATCACTTCAAAGCACACCTGGTTCATCACCTCGGGGATCACGGGGTTGACCTTGCCGGGCATGATGGAAGAACCTGCCTGGCGAGCGGGCAGCTTGATGTCGCCCACGCCAGCCTGAGGGCCGGAAGACAGCAGACGCAGGTCGTTGCTGATCTTGGACAGCTTCACGGCGATGCGCTTGAGGATGCCGGAGATGTCTGCAAACACGCCAGTGTCGGCCGTGCCAGCAATCATGTCCTTGGACTTGAACACAGGCACGCCAGAGAACTCAGCCAGCTTGGTGGTCACCACGTCGGCATAGCCCACAGGAGCGTTGATGCCGGTACCGATGGCGGTGCCGCCCATGTTGATTTCGCACAGCAAGGCAGCCGACTCACGCAGGCGCTGCTCGTCAGCGGCAATCATGGACACAAAGGAGTTGAACTCCTGGCCCAGTGTCATAGGCACGGCGTCCTGCAGCTGGGTACGGCCAATCTTCAGGATATCCTTGAACTCTTCAGCCTTGGCCTGGAAGGCACCGCGCAGCGAAGCCAGTGCGGCCAGCAGGTTCTGCACTTCAAAGTAGGTCGCCAGCTTCACCGAAGTGGGGTAGGAGTCGTTGGTCGACTGCGAGGCATTGACGTGGTCATTGGGGTGAATCACGTCGTAGCGGCCCTTTTCCAGGCCCAGCGTTTCCAGCGCCAGGTTGGCAATGACCTCGTTGGCGTTCATATTGGTCGAGGTGCCAGCGCCGCCCTGAATCACGTCCACCACAAACTGGTCATGGTGCTTGCCAGCGATCAGCAGATCGCAGGCCTTGGCAATGGCCTGGGCCTGCTGCTCATTGATAGCGCCCATGGCCAGGTTGGCGGCAGCAGCCGCCTTCTTCACATAGGCAAAGCCGCGAATCAGCGCAGGCATTTGCGCCACGGTCTGGCCAGTGATGGGGAAATTTTCCACAGCACGTGCCGAATGCACGCCCCAGTAGGCGTTGTCGGGAATGTCCTTGGGACCCAGAAAGTCGCTTTCTTGACGCATGACGACCACTCTCCAATGCAATAAAAAATCGGGCTCCATGCACGTGCAAACGCCGCCCGCAGGCGGCGTCAAACTGCTCCATGCATATGTAATGACATCCCACATCCACGAGCGACCATGCCAAACTATGCGCAGTGGTGCAGGACCTTATGCATGGATTATGAAATCTTTCTTGCATGGGTCGCACTCATTTTGTGCATACCTATGCCATCTGCACTTTTATTGGGCAGAAAACCATGGTTTCTGCCTACTTTATGAGCATACGTATAAATAAAACTCATAACCTGGTTGTTTTTTCTCTATATTCGCACCGATTTAGTGCGAATACGCTGTGCGGCATCGATTCATTTTGGTGCAGTGCAGTTTTCCTGCCGGTGCCATCCGTGGCGCCACTTATCGTTTGGCCATACGTTTTGGAGACAAGCACATGACAAGCTGCCTGACTGCTGCCCCCGCCACCACCGCTGCCTTGCCCCTGCAATTTCATGCCCGCATCAGCGGCAAAGTGCAGCACCGCGTAGGCGATGGCATGCTGCATGACATCCCGCAGGGTCAGAAAGTGCATGTAGACACGGCCCTGGCCAGCATGGTCGTGTCCTGGCACAGCGATGGCCAGCCGGTCACTGTCACACTGGCGCGTGAGGAATTTCTGTTCTACGTGGACGAAGGCCGCATTGAAGTGCTGGGCTGAAGCCCCCCAGAAACACAAAAAGCCAAGTCCTGAGGACTTGGCTTTTTTTGATAGCTGCCAGCGCTTACAGAATAAGCGCTAGCGGCATATTTGGCTAGTAATTTGGAATTACTTGCCAGCGACCACGCGCACCATTTCCAGGCACTTGTTGGAGTAGCCCCACTCGTTGTCGTACCAGGCCACGACCTTCACAAAGGTCTTGTCCAGTGCGATACCTGCTTCGGCGTCAAACACGGAAGTGCAGGTTTCGCCACGGAAGTCGGTAGCCACCACCTTGTCTTCGGTGTAACCCAGCACGCCCTTCAGAGCGCCTTGGGACTGTGCCTTCATTTCAGCGCAGATGTCTTCATAAGAAGCTTCGGTGTTCAGCTCCACAGTCAGGTCGACCACGGACACGTCAGACGTAGGCACGCGGAAGGACATGCCGGTCAGCTTCTTGTTCAGCTCAGGAATCACCACGCCCACAGCCTTGGCAGCGCCAGTGCTGGAAGGAATGATGTTTTCCAGAATGCCGCGGCCGCCGCGCCAGTCTTTGTTCGATGGGCCGTCCACGGTCTTCTGTGTCGCCGTAGCAGCGTGCACAGTCGTCATCAGACCGCGCTTGATGCCCCACTTGTCGTTCAGCACCTTGGCCACGGGAGCCAGGCAGTTGGTGGTGCACGAAGCGTTGGAGACCACGTCCTGACCCGCATAGGTCTGGTGGTTCACGCCGAACACAAACATGGGGGTAGCGTCCTTGGAGGGCGCAGACATGATGACCTTCTTGGCGCCAGCAGCGATGTGCTTGCGGGCGGTTTCGTCGGTCAGGAACAGGCCGGTGGATTCGATCACCACTTCCGCGCCCACTTCGTTCCACTTCAGGTTGGCAGGGTCGCGCTCCTGGGTCAGACGGATCTTCTTGCCGTTCACGATCAGGGTGTTGCCCTCGACCGAAACTTCACCGTCAAAACGGCCGTGCACGCTGTCGTACTTCAGCATGTAGGCCAGATAGTCAGGCTCAAGCAGGTCGTTGATGCCCACGATTTCGATGTCCGAAAAGTTCTGCACGGCGGAGCGCAGCACGTTGCGGCCAATACGGCCAAAGCCGTTGATACCAACCTTGATAGTCATAGTTGCCTCGTCTATGGATAGTGAAAACAGAAAAACGCTGTGACTGTACGGAAAACACCCGCCGGGGCCAAGGCCAGGGCGGGTGTTGCAAGCATCGTTATTGGTTGCGCTGGATGGCTTCAATCACGGTGGCTGTCACGTTCTCTGCCGTGAAGCCAAAGTGCTTGAACAGCACAGCAGCGGGAGCCGATTCACCGTAGGTGTCGATACCGACCACGGCAGCGCAGCCGTACTTCCACCAGAAGTCGGTCACGCCCATTTCCACCGCGATGCGGGGGATGCCGGCGGGCAGCACGCTGGTCTTGTATGCCACGTCCTGCTGGTCGAAGGTAGTGGTGCTGGGCATGGAGACCACGCGCACGCCAATCTTCTGCTCGGCCAGCATCTTCTGCGCGGCCAGTGCCAGCTGCACTTCAGAGCCGGTGGCAATGATCACGGCCTGTGGCTTGCCCTTGATGCCCACATCGGCAGGCTCAGACAGCACGTAGGCACCGTTGGCGATGTGGTCCAGTGCCTCTTCAGACTTGGGCGAGTAGGCCAGGTTCTGGCGGCTCAGCAGCAGGGCGGTAGGCTTGTTCTTGTGGCTCAGGGCCACCGTCCATGCCACGGCAGTTTCCGTGGTGTCAGCGGGACGCCAGACGTCCAGACCAGGGATCAGACGCAGGGAAGCGGCATGCTCGATGGACTGGTGGGTAGGACCGTCTTCACCCAGACCGATGGAGTCGTGCGTGAACACATGGATCACGCGCTGCTTCATCAGCGCAGCCATGCGGATGGCATTGCGGCTGTAGTCCGAGAAGGTCATGAAGGTGCCGCCGTAGGGGATGTAGCCGCCATGCAGCGCCACGCCGTTCATGATGGCGGCCATGCCGAATTCGCGCACACCGTAGTTGATGTGGCGGCCGATCTTGCCGTCTTCGGTCTTGACCACATTGCCCTTGTCATCCACGCGGAAAGCGGGGGTGGACTTGGTATTGGTCAGGTTGGAGCCTGTCAGGTCCGCCGAGCCGCCCAGCAGTTCAGGCAGGGCAGCGGTCAGGCCTTCCAGCGCCAGCTGGCTGGCCTTGCGGCTGGCCACGGTGGCGGCGGTGTCGTGTGCGTCAGATGCGATCTTGGCAGCCACTTCCAGGAAGTTGGCAGGCAGGTCACCAGCCATGCGGCGCTTGAATTCAGCGGCCAGCTCGGGGAAAGCCTTTTCGTAGGCAGCGAACTTCTTGTTCCAGGCAGCTTCTGCCTTCTTGCCAGCAGCCTTGGCATCCCAGCCTGCATAGACTTCCGCAGGGATTTCAAAGGGAGCGTGTTCCCAGCCCAGTGCCGCGCGGGTCAGTGCGATTTCTTCCGCACCCAGAGGCTCGCCGTGGGCCTTGGAAGTGTTGGCGCGGTTGGGCGAGCCCTTGCCAATGTGTGTCTTGCAGCAGATCAGTGTGGGCTTGTCCTTGCTCTTCTTGGCCTGGGCAATTGCCGCATCCACCGCGTCCACATTGTGACCATCTACACCACGGATCACGTTCCAGCCATAGGCCTCAAAGCGTGCGGGCGTGTTGTCAGCAAACCAGGGTGTGACCTTGCCGTCGATGGAGATCTCGTTGTCGTCCCACAGGGCGATCAGCTTGTTGAGCTTCCAGGCACCTGCCAGCGAAGCGGCTTCGTGCGAGATGCCTTCCATCAGGCAGCCGTCACCCATGAACACATAGGTGTAGTGGTCCACGATGGCGTGCTTGGGCTGGTTGAATTCAGCCGCCAGCAGCTTTTCAGCCAGTGCAAAGCCCACGGCATTGGTGATGCCCTGACCCAGAGGGCCCGTTGTGGTTTCCACGCCGGGTGTCACACCCACTTCGGGGTGGCCAGCGGTCTTGCTGTGCAGCTGACGGAAGTTCTTGATCTCATCCATGGGCAGGTCATAGCCGGTCAGATGCAGCAGCGCATAGATCAGCATGGAGCCGTGGCCGTTGGACAGAATGAAACGGTCGCGGTTGGCCCAGTGGGGGTTGGCAGGGTTGTGCTGCAGGTGGCGGTTCCACAGAGCCACTGCCATGTCGGCCATGCCCATGGGGGCGCCAGGGTGGCCGGAGTTTGCTTGTTGCACTGCGTCCATGGCCAAGGCACGGATTGCGTTGGCCATCATTGGGGTGTTTGCCATGGGGGGGATGGTTCCGAATGGAATGTGTCAAATGATGCAAGGGATTTTACCGGTGTGGCATGGCGCAGGTTTCCATGTGATTACATAGCCCCCGCATGGCCTAAAGTGTGGCTTGCAGCGCGTGCGTGAACGCGTTAAGAAATTTTCTGCCATGACCTCTTTGAACCTTCCCGCCATGTTGCTGGCTGCCGGGCGCGGCGAACGCATGCGCCCGCTGACCGACACCACCCCCAAACCCCTGCTGCAGGTGCAGGGCCGTGCGCTGCTGGACTGGCACATGGCCGCCCTGCTGCGTGATGGCGTGCGTGATGTGGTGGTGAATACCGCCTGGCTGGGCGCGCAGATTCCCGCACACCTAGATGACATCTGGCCCGCACAGGGCATGCAGCTGCAGTATTCGCATGAGCAGCATGACTTTGGCCATGCGCTGGAAACCGCTGGCGGCATTGCCCGCGCACTGCCGCTGCTGGGCGAGGCATTCTGGCTGGCAGCGGGTGATGTGTTTGCACCTGACTTTGTGTTTGATGCACAGCTGGCGCAGCGCTTTGCGCAGTCGGACGACCTGGCCCACATCTGGCTCGTGCCCAACCCGGCGCACAATCTCAAGGGGGACTTTGGCTTTGCCCCCGATGCGCCAGACAGCCACACAGGCCGCGCCATCCACCTGCCACCGGGCGATGTGGCACGCGACGCACGTCCGCGCTTGACCTACAGCACGATCGCCCTGCTGAAGGCAGACTTGTTCCGCCCACCGTTTTGCGGCATGGCCGCAGGCAACCCAGACGGCGTGGCCGAGCCGCTGGCCCCGCTGCTGCGCCGGGCCATGGATGCCGGGCGCTGCGCAGCCAGCCTCTACACCGGCCGCTGGACCGATGTGGGCACGCCCGAGCGCCTGGCTGCATTGAACCAAAGCGCGACACAGAACTCTTAAAAACAAGAGCATCTAGCGCTCGTATTTCAAGGACTTTCAAGTAAAAACACTTGCAATCCTTTGAAAATCAAGCGCTAGCTGCTCATCTTTTGTAGAACCACGCAGTGCATGGCACTGCGCAGTACGATGCCTGTATGACCTCTGTTTACGCACAACGCCGCGCACGCCTGGCCGCCCAGCTGGGCGAAGGCGGCATTGCCATCATCCCGACCGCCCCTGAGCGTGGCCGCAACCGCGACAACAGCTATCTGTACCGCCACGACAGCTACTTCTACTACCTGACGGGCTTCAGCGAGCCCAACGCCTGCCTGGTACTCAAGGCCGATGGCAGCAGCACGCTGTTTTGTCAGCCCAAGGATCTGGAACGCGAAATCTGGGACGGCTACCGCCTTAGCCCCGAGGCAGCCGTGTCCACGCTGGGCATGGACGCAGCCTTCTCGGTCGATGACATCGACACCCGCCTGCCACGCCTGCTGGAGAACCAGGACAAAGTCTGGTGGCCCTTTGCCACGCACGAAGGTCTGGCCGCCCGTGTCGAAGGCTGGCTGCAGAAAGTCCGTGCCCGCACCCGCGCTGGGGCGCTGTGCCCGGCTGCACAGGGCGATGTGTGCACCCTGCTCGATGAAATGCGCCTGATCAAGGATGCGCACGAACTCGCCATCATGCGCCGCGCAGGCCAGATCAGCGCCCGCGCCCACATCCGCGCCATGCAGCGCGCAGCACGCATGCTGCGTGCGGGCGAAGACTGCCGCGAATACCACCTGGACGCCGAACTGCTGCACGAATTCCGCCAGGGCGGTGCCGAAGGCGTGGCCTATGACTCCATCGTCGCCGCAGGGCCGAACGCCTGCGTGCTGCACTACCGCGCCGACAAGGCCCCGGTGCGCAGCGGCGACCTGGTGCTGATTGATGCAGGCTGTGAGCTGGAAGGCTATGCCAGCGATATCACCCGTACCTTCCCGGCCAACGGCACATTCACCGGCCCGCAGCGTGCTCTTTACGAACTGGTGCTGGACAGCCAGAAAGCCGCCATTGCCGCCACCAGGGCAGGCAATCGCTTTAACGACCCGCACGATGCCACCGTCGCTGTGCTGGCGCAGGGCATGCTGGACCTGGGGCTGCTGGACAAATCCAAGTACGGCAATGCACAGGACGTGATTGCCCAGCGCGCCTACTTCCAGTTCTACATGCACCGCACCGGCCACTGGCTGGGCATGGATGTGCATGACTGCGGCAGCTATGTGGAGATGTCAGAAGTCGATGCCGCCAGCACACGCACCGATGCACTGTCGGGCGAAGTCATCACCCGCCCCAGCCGCATCCTGCGCCACGGCATGGTGACCACCATCGAGCCCGGCATCTACGTGCGCCCAGCACCCGGCGTGCCCGAGCAGTTCCACCACATTGGCATTCGCATTGAAGACGATGCCGTAGTGACCGAGACCGGCTGCGAGCTGATCACCCGCGACGTGCCCGTGGAAGCCGACGCCATTGAAGCGCTGATGCGCGACTGACCCGCCAAGAAGAAAAGATGCACACCATGGATTTGCAACGCATGTATATCCGCCGCGCCACCAAGATTGTGGCGACGCTCGGCCCTGCCTCCAGCGACGTACGCCTGCTGGCCCAGATGATTGCCACGGGCGTCAACGTCGTGCGCCTGAACTTCAGCCACGGCAAGGCACAGGACCACATCGACCGCGCCAATGCCGTGCGCGAAGCTGCGGCCATGGCTGGCCGCGAGGTGGCCATCATGGCCGACCTGCAGGGCCCCAAGATCCGCGTCGGCAAGTTTGCCGAAGGCAAGGTCTGGCTCGAAGCTGGCGCGCCCTTTGTGCTCGACGCCTCGCGCACCAAACCCGGTGATCTGCAGGGCGTGGGCCTGGACTACAAGGAGCTGCCCCGCGACGTGAAAAGCGGCGATGTGCTGCTGCTCAATGACGGCCTGATCGTGCTGACCGTGGACCGCGTCCTCGGTGATGCCGTGCACACCACCGTCACCATTGGCGGCGAGCTGTCCAACAACAAGGGCATCAACAAGCAAGGCGGCGGCCTGACCGCCCCCGCACTGACAGCCAAGGACATGGAGGACATCAAGACCGCCATGCAACTGGGCGCCGACTACGTGGCCGTGAGCTTTCCCAAGAACGCCACCGACATGGAAATGGCGCGCCAGCTGTGCAATGTGGCCTGTGCCGATACCGGCCACCGCCCCGGGCTGATCGCCAAGATCGAGCGTGCCGAAGCCGTGCCGAAGCTGGAAGAAATCCTCAAGGCCTCGGACGGCATCATGGTCGCGCGCGGTGACCTGGCGGTGGAAGTGGGCCATGCGGCCGTGCCTGCCCTGCAAAAGAAGATGATTCGTCTGGCGCGAGACATGGACAAGGTGGTCATCACCGCCACCCAGATGATGGAGAGCATGATCACCAACCCCGTGCCCACACGCGCCGAGGTCAGCGATGTGGCCAATGCCGTGCTCGACGGCACGGATGCCGTGATGCTCAGCGCCGAAACCGCCGTCGGCAAATACCCGCTGGAGACCGTGCGCGAAATGGCCAAGATCTGTGCAGCTGCTGAAGCCGCCGAAGACCGCGGCCAGGACGGCCACTTCAACGAGCGCGAATTCACGCGGATTGACCAGGCCATTGCCCAGGGTGCACTGTTCACGGCCCACAAGCTCGGTGCCAAGGCCATTGTGGCCATGACGGAAAGTGGCTCCACCGCGCTGTGGATGAGCCGCCACCGCGTGCACATCCCTATCTATGCCCTCACGCCCAAGGTTGGCACCCAGCGCAAGATGGCGCTGTACCGCAATGTGCGCCCCCTGCTCATGGCCACCAGCACCGAGCGCGACAAGGCGCTGGTGCAGGCCGAAAGCCATCTGCGCATGCGCGGCATCGTCAAACCTGGCGATGTCTACGCCATCACCTGCGGCGAGCCCATGGGCCAGCCCGGCGGCACCAATATGCTGCAGATCTGCCAGGTGCAGTAAGCCCCAGGACGGCTGCTTTGGCCGTCTTGCCCCCAGCGTGGCAACAGGCGAATCACCACTGCCAATGCCACGGCCTCGAGAGGCGGTTAAAATCAAAAGTTACCACGCGGTTACAGCCGCGCAGCCTTATTCTTCGTTCAACCTTACTGGACCACGACCATGCCTCTGATCTCGATGCGCGAAATGCTCGACCATGCCGCTGAAAACGGCTATGGCATCCCCGCCTTTAACGTCAACAACCTGGAACAAGTGCAGGCCGTGATGTCGGCGGCGGACGAAGTGGGCGCTCCCGTGATCCTGCAGGCATCGGCCGGTGCACGCAAGTACGCTGGTGAGCCCTTCATCAAGCACCTGATCCAGGCAGCAGCCGAGATGTACCCCCACATCCCTCTGGTGATGCACCAGGACCACGGCACCACCCCCGAAGTGTGCCGTGGTGCACTGAATCTGGGCTTTGGCTCGGTGATGATGGACGGTTCGCTGATGAGCGACGGCAAGACCCCTTCGTCCTTTGAATACAACGTGGACGTGACCAAGCAGGTCGTCGCCATGGCCCACGCCATTGGTGCCACCGTGGAAGGTGAACTGGGCTGCCTGGGCAACCTGGAAACCGGCGACGCTGGTGAAGAAGACGGTATTGGCGCCGCAGGCAAGCTGGAACACAGCCAGATGCTGACCGATCCTGAAGAAGCCGCCGTGTTCGTGAAGGAAACCCAGCTGGACGCACTGGCCATTGCCATCGGTACCAGCCACGGCGCCTACAAGTTCAGCCGCAAGCCCACAGGCGACATTCTGTCCATCCAGCGTGTCAAGGAAATCCACGCCCGCCTGCCCAACACCCACCTGGTGATGCACGGCTCTTCTTCCGTACCCCAGGAATTGCTGGCCATCATCAACCAGTACGGCGGCCAGATGAAGGAAACCTACGGCGTGCCCGTCGAGGAAATCCAGGAAGCCATCAAGTACGGCGTGCGCAAGGTGAACATCGACACTGACATCCGCCTGGCCATGACTGGTGCTGTGCGCAAGTTCCTGGCCGAGAACCCCGAGAAGTTCGACGCCCGCGAATGGCTCAAGCCTGCCCGCGAAGCCGCCAAGCAAGTGTGCAAGGCACGTTACCTGGAGTTCGGCTGTGAAGGCCAGGGCGCCAAGATCAAGGGCTACACCCTGGAGCAGATGGCCAAGCGCTACGCCGCTGGTGAGCTGGCGCAAATCGTGAACTGACCCATCGCAAAAACCGGCGTCATCGCACGCCGCTTCGCAAAAACCCGCATGGCGAGGCCCTGCGGGTTTTTTTATGGTCTGCGTTGGCACGCTGTTTGCTCCAACTGCGCATGTTTATATTGCATAAATTCATGCATTACGCATGCAAAGTTGATCACAATTGCAGCAACAAGGAATTTTTATGAGCACACCCATCCTCCGACGCACTCTGATTGCTTGCGGCGCCGCACTGCTGGCCGCAGGTCCCGCCATGGCGGACGACGCCGCCTCCTATCCAAACAAGCCCGTGACCATCGTGGTCGGCTACCCCGCAGGTGGCTCCACCGACCTGGTGGGTCGCCTGGTGGCCAACGAGATCGAGAAGCACCTCGGTCAGACTGTGATCGTGGAAAACCTCGGCGGTGCCGGTGGTGCCATTGGCGCGCAAAAGGTGGCCAATGCCAAGCCCGATGGCTACACCCTGCTGGTGGGCGCGAACAATGAAATCGCGATCGCCAACATGATCAACAAGTCGATCAAGTACAAGATCAGCGACTTCACACCGATTGGTGTGGTGGCCTCTCAGCCCATGGTGCTGGTGGCATCCCAGAAGGCGGGCGTAAAGAACACCGAAGCGTTCTATCAGGCAGTGAAGGCCAACCCTGCCAAGTTCAGCTACGGCTCGTCGGGCGTGGGCACTGCGCTGCACCTGGCCGGTGAAATGATGAAGGACCAGGCCCAGATCGACATGCAGCACGTGCCTTACCGTGGCGTGCCTGCGCTGACCAATGATGTGCTGGGCAACAACATCGAATACGGCGTGTTCGTGCTGTCCTCCGGACTGCCGCTGATCAAGGCGGGCAAGGTACAGGCCATTGCTACCACCGAAGCCAAGCGCTACGCAGCGACCCCCGACATTCCTGCCCTGGCAGAGCACCCAGCATTCAAGAACGTGGACATCAACTCCTGGTTCGCCATGATGGGCCCCGCCAACATGCCAGCGCCTGTGGTGGCCAAGATCAAGGAAGCCCTGAACAAGACCATGGCCGCGCCTGAGTTCCGCAAGAAGATGGAAGACGCTGGCGCCCAGGTGATGGACAGCCAGATCGATGCCAGCCAGTACATCAACGGCGAAATCGCCAAGTACCAGAAGATCATCGACGTGGCGAAGATCGAGCTGTAATCCAGCTGCGACTGAGCACATGCCATGAAAAAGCCCTGCAGGCTGCGGCCTGCAGGGCTTTTTACTTTACTGAGAGGATGTGCTATTTCATGCTGGCCAGCAGATCCTGCGTGTGCGGCGTGGGCTCGGGCACGCTGTAGATGCTGGGGTCCGCCTGAATCAGGCTGACATCAAAACGCCGCCCTGCCAGATAGTCTCGAACAGATTGCAGCACCACTGGGCTGCGGTGCAGATGGGCGCTGGCCTGCAACTCTTCCAGACTGAGCCACACGGTGCGCACAATGCCTTCGTCCAGTACGCGGTGGGCATGGTGCTGGCCCAGCTTGCCCGTAAAGGCAAAGCGCATATAGGTGATGTCAGACCCGGTACGCGTACGGATGAAACGGTTCATATAGATGCCCACCAGGTGCGTGGGCTCAAAGCTATAGGCAGTTTCCTCCAGCACTTCGCGTGCACAGGCTTGCAATGGAGTCTCGGCAGGATCCAGGTGACCGGCTGGCAAATTCAGGCGTAGCCCGTCAGCCGTGTTTTCTTCCACCAGCAAAAAGCGTTGATCGCGTTCGATCACGGCAGAGACCGTGACATTGGGTTTCCATCGGGTAGGCATGCGCGCATTATCGCGATCGCGCCACATAGATTTGTCAGCCAATGTCTTGTCTATCAACAATCAGAGCGCTGCAACCATATACAGCGCGCCTTCACCATAGGTTTGAAGGTGTGCCTGCTGTTGTGAATCACTGACGGGGCAAATCGAAAAACCTTGACGTTCCCAATAAGTTTGTGAGCCCTGCACCGACACCAGTGCCGCCTGCCGCATGCCACGCGCACGCGCCTGCTGCTTCAAGGTCTGCACCAGATGGCGGGCCACGCCCTGGCCGGCCAGCTCCGGCAGCACCGACATGTCATGCAGATAAAGCACCTGTTCGCCCGGCGCAGGCGGCGTAAAAACACCGTTGAGTGGCGTGATCTTGCCGGGATTGGACCAGTAGGCTGCCAGATAGGCCTTGAGCGCCTGCTCGCCTTCACGCACCACGCCAATGGAGCACTGGTGTGCACAGCACAGGCGCTGCGCAAACACTTCGCGGCTTTCCTGAAAGCCGTCGCCATAGCAAATGGTCTGCACATGCAGCAGGCTATCAACATCGTGCGCATGCAAGGGGCGCACCACCCAGGGAGATGGCAGTACAGAAGCAGTCATGGCCTGCATTATCAAAGCGCAGCAGCAAGCTCCGCGCAGGCAGGCGATTCATCCTTCTCATCCTTCCAGCGCTGGCGAATGGCTTCAAGCTGCGAGCGCAGCGAGATGAATGCCGACACCAGCTCGGGATCAAAATGGCTGCCTGCCTGTGCCGCAATATGGGCCAGCGCCTCATCCATGCTCCACGCACGCTTGTAGGGTCGCACAGAGGTCAGGGCATCAAACACATCGGCAATCGCCACGATGCGCGCTGCCAGCGGAATGTCTGTGCCGCGCAGGCCCGCAGGGTAGCCCGATCCGTCCCATTGCTCGTGGTGGGCCAGAGCGATGGAACGCGCCATCTGCAGCATGCCTCCTTCATGCTCCCCCAGAATTTCCGCGCCAATCACAGGATGCTGGCGCATGATCTGCCACTCCTCATCATCCAGCGGACCGGGCTTGAGCAGCACGGCATCAGGTATGCCGATCTTGCCCTCGTCATGCATGGGAGCCGCGTGCAGCAAATCATCTGCCCACTCAGGGGCGCAACCCATCGCCAGTGCCAGCGCATGGCTGTAATGGCTCATGCGCAGCACATGCATGCCGGTTTCGTTGTCCTTGTACTCAGCAGCTCGCCCCAGGCGCTGCACGATCTGCAGGCGAGACTGGCGCAATGCCTCAATATCTACCAGCGACAGGTGCGTGCGCACACGGGCACGCACCACAGGTGCACGCACGGGCTTGATGATGTAGTCCACCGCTCCGGCTGCAAAGCCATCGGCCTCATCGCCCACCTCCGCCAGCGCAGACACAAAAATCACCGGAATACTTTCTGTCCTGGGGTCAGCCTTGAGCTGTCGGCACACGTCATAGCCGTTGAGCTCGGGCATCATGATGTCCAGCAAGATCAGATCCGGCTTTTGCTGCTGTGCCAGCTGCAGGGCCTTGCGGCCATCGGTCGCAAATTGCAGGCGGTAGTCCTCGCCCAGTATCTGGCGCAGCACATGCAGGTTGGTGGGCTCGCCGTCCACCAGCAGCATGGGGTGGTTTCCTTTCTGAATCAGAACTGGTGCTGACGCTGCTCGCCAGTGCCTGTGCACACTGCAGCGCCTGGTCAAAGCCAAACATGTCGATGGCCGCCTGCAACGCAGCCACCATGGCTTCAGGCAGCAGTTGCTGCAATTGCTGCAAGGCCTCGCTGTCAATCTCACCGCCCTGCAGCGCCTCGGTCAAAGCCTGCAGTGCTTCCTGCACCTGGGTCCGTGCAGCGGCGCTCAGCCCTGCCTCTGCAGCTATGGCAGCCGGCGCCAGTGCCGGCGCTGCACTGGTGACCTCGGCGCTGCGCAGCAAGGCTGCCAGCTGGGCCAGGCCACTGCTCAGTGCCGGCAGTTCGCTATCAAAAGCCGAGCAATCCTTGCTGCGCGCCGCGTTTTCCATGGTGGTCAGCACCGCGTGCAGCTGCAGCAAAGCCAGATTGCCTGCGGCGCCACGCATACGGTGCACCACAGCCAGGGCTGTATCCCAGTCGCCATGCTGGGACAAGCTCTGCAGCTCGGGCACTCGGCTGTGCTGCTCGTTCAGAAAACGCGACCACGCCGTGCGCAGCGCTGCCTCGCTGCCCCACAGCTGCAAGCCGGTATGCCAGTCCACCACCTCACTTTCCGCCGCAGCGTGCGCCAGCACGGCGGGCACGGCCGAAGCACCTGCAGCAGGCTGGTGCTTGCCGCTCTCGCTGGCAGTACGGCCCTGCAGCACACGCGCCATTTCCTGCAGCAGCTTGTGCTGCTCCAGTGGCTTGGCCGCAAAGCCATCCATGCCAGCCGCATCGGATGCGCGGCGGTCCTGCTCCAGCACGCTGGCCGAGAGCGCAATGACGGGAATACGGGGCTGCTGATGCTCAGCCTCCCAGGCGCGAATGGCCGTGGAGGCCTGCAGACCATCCATGTGCGGCATCTGCAAGTCCATCAGGATGATGTCGAACGCCTGTGTCTGCCGCAGCTGCAGGGCCTGCAGACCATCGCTGGCAGATACCACCTGGTGGCCATGGCGCTGCATCACTACCTGCAGCAGTTCCAGGTTCTGTGGCACATCGTCGGCAGCCAGAATGCGCAGCGGCGGCAGCGGCGGCAGCGGCGGCAGTTGCACCGCGCTGGCAACCGTTTCATCAATGGGCGCCTGACCAATCGGCAAGGGCAGCTGCACATGAAACTGCGTGCCCTCACCTTCACGGCTGCTGACGCTGATTGCGCCGCCCATCAGCTGCACCAGCTGGCGCGAGATGGTGGTGCCCAGGCCCGTACCACCAAAGCGGCGCGTGGTGGACGCATCAGCCTGTGCAAACGGGTCAAAAATACGTTCGAGCTTGTACTGCGCAATGCCAATGCCCGTGTCCTGGATGGTCAGGTGCAGGCGGCACTGCTCATCGTTCACGCGCAGCTGCACATGGCCGCGTTCGGTGAACTTGACGGCATTGCCCATCAAATTGATGAGAATTTGCTGAATACGCAGCGCATCCCCGCGCAGATAGCACGCCCCACGGCCAGGCGCACATCAATCAGCGCTCCGTTTTTGTGCAGTGCCTGCACCTCACGGCCTGCGCCAATGATGTTGGTATGCCCTGTGCTGATGTGGCGCTGCAGATAGCCGTCATGCGCCTGCTGGTGCGGCATGGGCATGAGCATGCTGACGTTGCGGCCAAGCACTTCCTGCTCCGTCCAGCCCAGCAGGCGTTCCGCTGCGGGGTTGAAAGCACTGATGCGGCCATCGCTTTCGATCATGATGATGCCGTCCACGGCAGTATCGACCAGTGCGCGCAGGCGGACCTCATTACGGCGAATTTCCAGAAACAGCTGGCGCGAACGCATCAGCATGTGCAGCACCAGCAGCACCGTGCCCACCAGCAAGGCCCAGGCTGCAGCGCTGGTCAAGGCGGTCCAGTGCACCTGCGTCGCACCTGCTTCACTGTCGCCCTGCCCAACCAGGATGTAGATGGCATCCATGGCGATGTAGTGCATGCTGGCCGTGGTGGCACCCATGACGCCGCCGCTGACCAGCGTAATCAGCATGGGCCGCGCACCCACACTCTGCATGCGGCGGTACAGCACCACGGAAAAAAGCGCCATGGCCAGCCCCAGGCCCAGCGCCAGCAGCAGGCCCTTGGGGGCGTAATGCATCAAATACGCAGCATCCGAGGCAAACATGCCCCAGAAGTGCATGGATGCCACGCCCAGGCCCAGCGCCACACCACTGAGCAGGACACGCCACTACTGGGCTTGCTGCAGCAGCAGGGTGTGGACCACGACACCCGCCGCCAGCAGGCTCGGCAGCGCCGACAGCGCGCTGTGGAGGATGGAGAACGTCCCCGCCGCGCAGGGAGTGAAGGCCTGCATGCCAATAAAGTGCATGCTCCAGATCCCGCCTCCCAGCAAGAGCACGCCAGCCGCAGCCATGCCTGTGCGCCGCGGGCCGGGAGCAGTCCGTTGCGCACGGGTGCAGACATGCACGGCCAGCATGGCGGTGACCAGCGCAACCAGAATGGAGATGACAACCAGCTGGGGATCCATCCACTCCCACTGCATGTGGACATAGGTCAGGTCATCAGACAAAAAACGTATCCACATAGGGTCTGCGCTTGCGGGAGTAAGGAGAGAGAGAGAGGGGGGGGGGGGATCCGGGCAATCTTGCCCGAGTTACATCAACCTGTAGGAATGAACCTACATTTTTGCCAAATTTGACAAACCCGCCACAGCAGAAGCCCGCCAGCGTTGACGCTATAGCGACAGGCCATAGGCAAGATAGAAACTATCAAATTCATCATCTAATTGCGATTGACTATCATTCACGCATCTTCTCTGAATGAATGCTATGTCCCATCTGCAATCGCTGATTCGTCGCAACGAGACGACGCTGATCAAAACGTCCTGCTACTACGTGATCCACGTCCTGGTAGCGGCGGGCGTAGCCTATGCCGTCACGGGTGACCTGATGGCTGCACTCACGCTGAGTTTGCTGGAGCCCACTGTGCAGGCCGTGGCCTATTTCATGCACGAGAAGGTCTGGATGCAGGCCCCGCGCATGCGCCACCGCGCCCTGATCAAGACTGGCACCTACTACGTGATTCACATCTTCGTCGCCTCCTGCGTGGCCTACGCGGTGACCGGTGACCTGGTTGCAGCCTTCACCCTGAGCTTGCTGGAGCCTACCGTGCAGATGGTCTTCTTCTTTGTGTACGAAAAGCTGTGGGAGAAAAAGGCCCAGGCCAAGCACAAGGTGCACAGCATCCTGCCCCTGTGCGTGGCCGCAGGCCCCTGCCAGCGCGCCCAGACCTGCAGCCAGCACTGCACACTGCGTACGCTCTGAACCCACTTTCCCAAGGTCGCGTCATGAACAAGCCCAGAAACAGTTTTTCCGCCTGGTTGCTGCAATGCCTGGCCCACATGGCCTGCCACTCTTAAAAAAGAAGCTGCCAGTGCTTTACAGCAGACAATTTCAGAATTAGATCATTCTGAAATCTTGATGTTTCAAACGCTAGAAGCTATCAATTTGAAAGCACCTGGCATGCGCTCTGCTTGCCCTGACAGCCTGCCCCTGCATCCCCCGCCCCATTGTGTGGATGACAGTGAAAGGTGTTTGACCCGCACCGGCCTGTGCCAGCGCCCCACTTTTGATAGCAAACACCTACAATGGGCTGCAAGAATCTAACTGTGTACAACCTCTGCGACAGGCTGCCTGCGCGGCCTTGCGTCCTGGGAGACGATATGCCTGAGAACACCTCACCCACCCTGCAAGACAAACGTGCTTTGCTGCGCCAGTCGGCGCTCGAATACCACCAGTTTCCCAAGCCCGGCAAGGTCGCCATCGCTGCCACCAAGCCCATGGCCAACCAGCACGACCTGGCGCTGGCCTACTCGCCCGGCGTAGCTGCGCCCTGCGAGGAAATCGTCAAGGACCCTGCCGCCGCCTTCAAGTACACCAGCCGCGGCAATCTGGTGGCCGTGATCTCCAACGGCACCGCCGTGCTGGGCCTGGGCGATATTGGCGCACTGGCCTCCAAGCCCGTGATGGAAGGCAAGGGCGTACTGTTCAAGAAGTTCGCCGGCGTCGATGTGTTTGACATCGAAATCAACGAAAAAGACCCACAAAAGCTGGTCGATGTGATCGCAGCGCTGGAGCCTACCTTCGGCGCCATCAACCTCGAAGACATCAAGGCTCCTGAGTGCTTCTTCGTGGAACGCGAGCTGCGCAAGCGCATGAATATCCCCGTCTTCCACGATGACCAGCACGGCACGGCCATCACCGTGGCAGCCGCCATGGTCAATGCACTGAAGGTGGCAGGCAAGAAGATCGAAGAGATCAAGCTGGTGGCATCGGGCGCGGGCGCCGCAGCCCTGGCCTGTCTGAACCTGCTGCTGGAAATTGGCCTGAAGCGCGAGAACGTGTTCGTAACCGACATCGCCGGCGTGGTCTACGAAGGCCGTACCGAGCTGATGGACGAGGACAAGGCCAAGTTCGCGCAGAAGACCGAGCTGCGCACGCTGGGCGAAGTCATCGCAGGCGCCGACGCCTTCCTGGGCCTGTCGGCGGGCAATGTGCTCAAAAAAGACATGGTCGCCAAGATGGCCGACAAGCCCATCATCTTCGCGCTGGCCAATCCCTCCCCCGAAATCCTGCCGGAAGACGTCAAGGCCGTGCGTGATGACGCCATCATCGCCACCGGCCGCACGGACTACCCCAACCAGGTCAACAACGTTCTGTGCTTCCCCTACATCTTCCGTGGCGCACTGGACTGCGGCGCGACCACCATCACCACCGAGATGGAAGTGGCAGCCGTCAACGCCATTGCCGCACTGGCCGAGGCCGAGCAGTCCGAAGAAGTGGCGGCAGCCTATGTGGGCCAGAGCCTGAGCTTTGGCCCTGAGTACCTGATTCCCAAGCCCTTCGACCCACGCCTGATGCTCATCGTGGCACCGGCCGTGGCACAGGCCGCCGCAGACTGCGGCGTGGCACAGCGCCCCATTCAGGACATGGATGCCTACCGCGAGCACCTCAAGACCTTTGTGTACTCGTCCGGCACCATCATGAAGCCCATCTTCGCTGCTGCCAAAAAGGCTGCCAAGAAACGCGTGGCCTACTCCGAAGGTGAGGAAGAACGTGTGCTGCGTGCTGCGCAGATCGTGGTGGATGAGCGCATTGCCCGCCCCACGCTGATCGGTCGCCCCGCCATCATCGCCCAGCGCATCCAGAAGTTTGGCCTGCGCCTGGAGCAGGGTCGCGACTATGACGTGGTGAACGTGGAAGACGACCCCCGCTACCGCGACTTCTGGCAGACCTACCACCGCATGACCGAGCGCAAGGGCATCACCGCCCCCATCGCCAAGATCGAAATGCGCCGCCGCCTGACCCTGATCGGCTCCATGCTGCTGCACAAGGGCGAGGTCGATGGCCTGATCTGCGGTACCTGGCACAACACCCATCTGCACCTGAACTACATCGATCAGGTGATCGGCAAGAAACCCGACGCGACCACCTACGCCTGCATGAATGGCCTGCTGCTGCCTGACCGCCAGGTCTTCCTGGTCGACACTCACGTGAACTACGACCCCAGCGCCGAGCAGCTGGCCGAGATCACCGTCATGGCGGCCGAAGAAATGATGCGCTTTGGCATCAAGCCCAAGGTGGCCCTGCTGAGCCACTCCAACTTTGGCTCCAGCAACCAGCCCAGCGCCGTCAAGATGCGCCAGACCCTGGAGCTGCTGCGCGTGCAGGCCCCCTGGCTGGAAGTCGATGGCGAAATGCATGGCGACGTGGCACTGGACGCCGAAGCCCGTGGCAAGCTCATGCCCCACAGCACACTGACGGGTGAAGCCAATCTGTTGGTGCTGCCCAACATTGATGCGGCCAACATCTCCTACAACCTGCTCAAACAGGCGGCGGGCGGTGGCATTGCCGTGGGCCCCGTGCTGCTGGGCGCCAGCGCTCCCGTGCATGTGCTGACCCCCAGCACCACGGTGCGCCGCATCGTGAACATGACAGCACTGACCGTGGCAGACGCCAACGCAGCGCGCTGATCACGACGCAGGCACTCGCCAAAAAAAGGGCTGGTCCTCTGATGGGGGACAGCCCTTTTTTCTTGCAATTTACAGGGGGCTGCGTCACACTTGCGGGTCAAATTTCTGGGGATGTCCCGAGGTTTGGAAAGGTGTTGTGTGATGCGGAATGCGGTCTGGTTTCGAGCCCTTGGCGCCATCTTGGTCGGCACCGCTATGGCGATGCCCGCTGGCCCGTTGCAGGCACGGACACAGCAACAGGCCCAGTACATCGAAACGGTATCACTGGCTGAGCTACCCTCTCAGGCACGCACCACCTACCGACGCATACATCAGGGGGGACCTTTCCCCTACGAAAAAGATGGCAGTGTGTTTGGGAACCGTGAGCGTCTGTTGCCCGCGCAAAAGCGTGGCTACTACCGCGAATACACCGTCAAGACACCATGGGCCAGAGACCGCGGTGCCAGACGTATCGTGTGTGGCGGTGAACCGCCCACACAGCCCGAAGCCTGTTACTACACCAGCGATCACTACAACAGTTTTCGGAAGATTACGCCATGAGCGCTCCTGATCTGGATGGGCTGCACCACCACCATGCTCCTGCCGGGAACTTGTGGCCTGGCGGGCTGTCCATGTATCCCACACCCCCTGCTTTCAGTGGGCAACTACGAGCTATAGAAAGAATCCCAGAGATGGTGAAACCGTCTTGTCCTGCCCCCAAAAACCTGTTGCTTGGGGTGCGCAGCAACATCGTGCAGTCCATTCGTGCCTTCCACATTCCGGACTTGCAGCAGGCGGCACAGGCCATGGGGCACCACTTCCTCTACGCCAATCTGGCCCATGCCCAGACCAAGCAGGATGCGCTGGACCTGATTGCCCTGCAGTTTCACTTTCCTGCCCACTTTGGCAAGAACTTTGATGCCCTGTACGACTGCCTGACCGATCCGCTCCACAGGGCAGGCCCACAGCCTGGCTTTGTGGTGGTGCTCGACCAGCTGCCCATCGCCCACAAGTTCGACAAGGAAATGCGTGAGCAGTTTCTGGACTGCTTCCGCGACGCGGCCGACTACTGGGCCGAGCGCAAGATTGCCTTCCGCTGCTTCTATTCCTTCCTCTGAGCCTTGATTGCTCCAAAAAACAAAGCGCCCACCGTAGTGGGCGCTTTGTTTTGCGAATGAAAAGCGTCTGAATGCTTTACAGATTCAGCGTTGGCAGCTCTTATTTTTAAGAAAGCTGGGCCGCCAGTGCCTCGTATTCCGCCACAGGCACTTCTTCGGCGCGACGCTGCAGGTCGAACTCGCCAGCAAAGCCTTTGGCTTCCAGCCACTTGCCCAGCGTATTGCGCAAAATCTTGCGGCGCTGGCTGAAGGCCACCTGCACCATCTCTTCGAGCAGCTTGGGGTCCAGCGCCGCGGGATGCTCACGCGGCACCATGCGCACCACCGCGCTATTGACCTTGGGGGGTGGGTCAAAGCTCTCAGGCGGCACAAACAGCACGTTTTCCATGGCATAGCGCCACTGCAGCATGACGGACAGACGCCCGTAGTCGGAGGTACCCGCATCGGCCACCATGCGGTCAATCACCTCTTTTTGCAGCATGAAGTGCTGGTCTTCAATCACGTCCACATGCTCGAGCAGGTGAAACAGAATGGGCGAAGAGATGTTGTAGGGCAGGTTGCCCGCCACGCGCAGCTTGGGCACACCCAGCTCCTGCGCCAGGGCGGTGAAGTCGACCTTGAGCACGTCAGACTCAATCACCTTGAGCTGGGGCTTGGTGCGCAGGCGCGCGGCCAGGTCGCGGTCCAGCTCAATCACGGTGATCTGGCCGGTGCGCTCCACCAGAGGCTGGGTCAGCGCCATCAGGCCGGGGCCGATTTCCACCAGAGGCTGGCCGGGGCGGGGATCGATGGCCTTGACGATGCCGTCGATGATGCCGTGGTCGATCAGAAAGTTCTGACCGAAACGTTTACGAGGAATATGTTTCACGCGGAAAAATTATTGGGGTGGCTCGCGATATTCCACATAGGCCTGTCCGCGCAGTTCCTGCAGCCAGTTGGCATGCGCCTTCTCGAGCTTTTCTTCACGAACTACGTTGCGCAGCATTTCGCGCTGCTCACGGGGTGTCAATGTGGCTTGGCGACGATCCACCAGTTGAATCAGGTGTACGCCAAAGCGAGAAACCACAGGCTGGCTGACCTGGCCAGGCTCCAGCGCGTTCAGCGCCTGTTCAAACTCTGGCACGAACTGGCCTGGGCCTGCCCAGCCCAGATCACCACCCATGGCAGCGCTGCCGTCTTCCGAATACTGGCGCGCCAGATCGGCAAAGCTGGCTCCGCCTTCCACACGCTGGCGCAGCTCGGACAGCACCTGTGCGGCTTCTCGTTCGCTCAATTGTGGCGAAGTTCGCAGCAGGATGTGTCGTGCAAGGTTTTGCGTCACCACCGCATCTACACCGCCTGCGCTCTTGTCCACCACCTTGAGAATGTGAAAACCTGCAGGTGAACGCACAGGGCCCACAATGCCGCCCACGGGAGTGCTGGCTACGGATTCGATAAACAGGCTGGGGTAGCGATTGGCAGGGCGCATGCCCAGAATGGCTGCGCCACCGTCGGAGTAACGCTGCGCCACCGCAGCGAAATCGGCTTCGGTACGAGCCGCCTGCAG
>ENA-UOJC01000816-UOJC01000816.1-human-gut-metagenome-genome-assembly--contig:-C104-NODE-816-length-49399-cov-33.513963_pt1 | contig 49399 bp, 30 predicted proteins | sample MGYA00242339_ERZ723886 | MGnify/ENA metagenome assembly ERZ723886 | reverse complement strand
AGCCTAAAAATCAGAGGCTGCACCGTAAACCTTTATTACGACACAGCCCCGTCTCATAATCCCCTAATCTTTATTGCATAAGCTTATATTCCACTTGCAAAAGCTTATATCCCATCCGATGATTCCGAAGGAACCACTACCAATTACATCGGTGATGAATTTTACACACCTATGTTTAAGATAACTATACACTTGTAAGATGGGAGGCAATCTTCCATGAGGAAGACGATTTGTATAAGTGTAACTCCTACTACCGCTTTTACCTATTATGGAGAAACTGGTATGGAGAAACTGGCTGAATGAATTCATAGCTACACCATTGACGACATATGGGACAACATCATTGGAGTTTATCATTTTTTAGTTAACTTTGTAGACAACATAAAAACCACTTTCTCTCCTATCACCTTCCATAAGACGCATATGCATTCAATTACCACTAACATACCCTCTTTTGAAGAACGACAATTACCGGAATTCAACGCTATGCAAAAAGTAAAACGTCGTTTTTTTGCAATGCGAAACGGAGACCTTGCCCAACAAATGACTGAGCGAGGAGCCAATTACCGTATAAATTTCGGCCTGAATCTGCCACAAATCAATGAGATAGCCAAAGATTTCCTTCCGGGTGGCAAAGAATGGGACAATCTTAATCCAAACTTTGACTTAGCAGATTTTGCCAGACGGCTCCGTGATAACAGCACCACCAGGGAAAGTATGCTCATTGCGCCAATGCTTTTCCCTATCGATCAACTTTCAGAGAAAGAGGGACTGGAATGGGCCTTGTCTGTTCCTACTCCAGAAATTGCCGACATACTTTGTATGAAATTATTACGCAACCATCCCGAGGCAGACAAACTGGCCGGAGAACTTTTATCTTACAATGATAGCTCTGATGTTTCTCTTCCAAAGTATGTTGGTCTGCGCTTATTGCTTAACCTCATACAAATCGGCAAGATTACAACCGATAAAGCAAAAAGGTATATATCCAACGAAGAGGCGCTCTCTTCTCCACTCACCGCAAGATTACTGTCACAACTCAAAGAAGAGATATTATTTCTTGAAGAAGGAATATGACCCTCACAATATCGTTATCACAGCTATGGCTCAGAACTTTTTACACTGCTATTTGATGACGCATGACGGCGGTTTTGCTCCCAATCCTTACTACAGAGTCTTGACTCTCGCTACATGCAAACCCCGAATCCGTCATTACGCACAAGTTGGGGATTGGATTTCAGGATGGACTGCCAAAACTGTCCGTGACAAATATAGCCAACCGCACCATTTTAATAGTCAACGACTTATATACCTTGCTAAAATCTCAAAAATAATTCCCATTGAAGATTACTGGGAAGCATATCCAGAGAAACGCCCCAAGCTCATCGGCACAAAAAGCTCAAGCACAAGGTCAGGCTGCGGAGGAAAGCGAATTGTGACCAATCACAGTCATCGGTATAATGATGGAGACAACATCTATGAACCGATATGGGGAAATGCTACCGTCATAGATTTTAAACAACACAAACATCAACACGGTCACGAAAACTTAATGGAACATGACTTGAAAGGGAAAAATGTCCTTATCTGTGACGAATTCTATTATTTCGGTTGGGAAAATTCTATGGAGAAAGATGAATCTTTGTTCAACTATACGGTTCCACGCTGGAAAAAGATAAAGCTTGAAGATGTCGAAGCTTTCATTCAAGGCATCACTGATTCGTATACTCCCGGTCTTCATATTCATAGAGATGAAGATAATTCTTAGCCGCAAAGGGTTTGACAGTTCTGCCGGGAAGCAAGCCAGTCCTATTTTACCGGACGGCACTCTCCTGTCATTGCCAATCCCATCATTCGATGACAACGTGGGATTCTCTGACCTCTCTTATGAGGGGCAGTCATATCAGTCCATCATAAACTCCCTCAATCCGCGTAACAAAGTTGGGGCGATGTGTCATCTCGATCCAGATATAAGGCCTGAACTACGCCCAAGAGACCCGGCGTGGTTGCCAACGTTTGGTCAGATGGATGCAGCATTGACATCATTAAGGAACAACAACGTGTCCGAGGGGGATTTATTTTTGTTCTTTGGATGGTTTCGTCCGACGGAATATGATGCAAAAGGGATGCTTAAATATCAGAAAAAGGCACCACATCTCCATATCATATATGGTTATATGGAGGTCGGAGAAATAATAACTGATTTGAAATCTGTCCCTGACTGGCTGTCAGACCACCCTCACACGGCGTACACGAAAGCCTGGCATGAAGGCCGGAATGCATTATTTATTGCCACAAAACAGCTATCAATAGCTCCAGAATTGCCGGGAGCCGGGAGTCTGACGATGAGAAACGACCGTGTGCTGACCAAACCGGGATACAGCCGCCGTTTCTGGTCATTACCTGATTTCTTCAAAAAAGTCAAGATAAGTTACCACCCTTCCCCTTGGGTTAATGGCTGTTTCAAATCTGTCGGCAGAGGACAGGAATTTGTAATGGATGGAATCCCCGAAATCATTGATTGGGCGAGAAATATCATAGTCTGACCCATCATTTTCCAGTAAAGGATGGCAACGTTAGGAAATTCCGGGGAATTTTCATAACTTTGCGTGTTCAAACTGGAATTTTAAGTGCTTGATTTTCTTAAACGGATAATAGCCTTCGCGGCGATGTTGCTGGCTTGGGCGCTCGGACTGGGAGCGGAGGAAACCGCCGCTCCCCGGGTGTCGTTGCTGACCATTTCCCCAGGAAGCATTATCTACGAACTTGACGGCCACACGGCGATGCGTTTCCAGTCTCCCGGCGAATATGACTATGTGGTCAACTGGGGAGTGTTTGATTTCGCCGCGCCAAATTTCCTGTATCGTTTCGTGAAGGGGGAGACCGACTATATGGCGTGGCCATTCCCTTTCTCGGCATTCATGGAGGAATACCGCCGCCAGGGACGTGAGGTGACCGAGCAGGTGCTTGACCTGACTCCCGAACAGGCAGCCCGTCTTGAAGCTCTCGTCTCCGACAACCTGCGCCCGGAAAACCGCACCTACCGCTACAATTATATCTACGACAATTGCGCCACCCGGCCACTGGCCCTTATCGAGCAGGCGGTCGAGAATCCCGTGGAAATTCCGGAAGCCGAAGGTTTCACCTACGGGGAGACCGGCATTGTAGACACTCCGGGGCGCCACACTTTCAGAGGGGAGATGACACGCACACATGCCGATTACCCTTGGTATCAGCTGGGTATCGACCTCGCTCTCGGGAACGGTCTCGACCGGGAGATTTCCCCGCGAGAACGGACATACTCACCCCTCTATCTGAAAGATGCCCTCAGCCGGGCCACCTATACGGGCGAAGATGGCGTCAAGCATCCTCTGGTGAAATCCACATCGGTGATTCTCCCGGCAAAGGGGCGCGTCACCGAGGGCGCAACCCCGTTTCTCCTCTCCCCCCTCTTCGTGTCGCTGGTCATCCTGCTCGTCACAGCGTTCATCGCCGTGCGCGACTTGCGTCGCCGGAAGGTCACAAGGTGGTACGACTCCCTGCTTTACAGCTGCTTTTTCATCGTCAGCCTGCTGCTGACATTCCTGATATTCATCAGTGTCCATGAAGCCACCTCTCCCAACTGGCTTTATCTCTGGCTTAATCCGCTGACAGTCATCCCGGCTGCACTTATTTGGCCAAAAAGCCTCCAACGTGTGGTTTATTTCTATCAAATTTGTAACTTTGTGGCACTGTTTTTGCTGTTCGGGATAGGAATCCTCGGGATTCAGTGTCTCAACGGCGCGTTCTACCCGCTGATTGGGGCCGACATGCTCCTCTCGGCGCGATACATATATATCTTCCGGAAGAACCATTCTCCGGAGCGACAAATACAAAACCGAAAATAAGAGACAGACGTGGCAACAAACCTGCCGACATTCAGCCGCAACCGACTGGCGGCCCTCCTGCTGGGGGCCACAGCCGTCATGCCCGGCTTCGGCCAGGAGCTGCCGCCGCGTCCGCAGCTTGTGGTGGGAATCGTTGTCGAAGGTCTTTCTGACGATTACCTCGAACTGCTGCGCAACCATTTCGGCCAGAACGGGTTCCGCCGTCTTACCGACAAGGGTGTTACCATCCGCGACGTGGATTTCGGCACACCCCTCGACGGAGCGGCCTCAACGGCGTTGCTCTTCACCGGCGCATCCCCGGCAGTCAACGGAATCGGGGGCGCAACGGTATATGATCGTGACGAACGCCGTCCGCGTCCATCCCTCAACGACGAGGCCACAATCGGCAACTTCACCTCCGAGACCTTGTCGCCCGCATCCCTGGGTGCCTCGACCCTCTCCGACGAGCTGCGCATAGCCTCCGGAGGACTCGGTTACGCCTACTCGATAGCCGCCGACCCGGCCGAAGCCATAATAATGGCCGGACACGCGGGGAACTCGGCGTTCTGGATCAACGACCTGACCGGGAAGTGGGCCACCACCACTTTCTATCGCGACCTGCCCCAGAAACCGCAGGAAATCAACCACCGCACACCGCTGGAATACCGTCTCGACACCCTTCAGTGGACTCCCCTGATGGCCATCGACCGGTATCCCGACCTCCCTTCATATAAAAAGGCATACCCCTTCCGCCATACCTTCCCGCGTGGCGACAAAAACCGCTTCAAAGCTTACAAAGCCTCGGCGGCGGCAAATTCAGACATCGCCACTATGGCGGTCGATTATCTGCGCACGATGCCGCTTGGCAAGCGAGACGTGACCGATATGCTCGCGCTGTCATTCTCGCTCGACCCATACCCTTATTCACGCGACGCCGACAGCCGTCCCGAACTGATGGACAGCTATCTGCGGCTCGACCGGGACTTAGGGCGCATCTTCGATGCCATCGATGCCGCCGGCCCGGGTATGGACAAGACACTGGTCTTCGTGACCGGCACTCCACTCACGCGCCGCCAACGCCGCGACGATGAGAAATGGGCCATACCCTACGGTGAATTCTCCTCTCGGAAGGCTGTCTCGCTGCTCAACATGTACCTGATGGCCATCCACGGCAACGGGGAATGGGTGTCGGGCTACCATGACAGTCAGCTTTTCCTCAACCACAAGCTAATCAAGGAGAGGGGAGAAGATCTTGCCGACATCCGCACGGAAGCCGCCCGCTTTCTTGAGCGTATGAGCGGAGTGAGCCACGCCTGGACCCTCGACGAGGTAATGGAACGCCAGGCCTCGGAGAATCCGGAGGCTTTCAGGCGCAACATCGTCGCCGCCACCGCCGGGGATGTCTTCATCGCCATCGCGCCGGGCTGGCAAGAAATAGATGACGACTCCGACACGGAAGCCCCGGTGACGGTCAGCCGTGCCGTGGCCTCAACCGCGACAGCTTTCATCCTCGCGCCGCAACTCGCCCCGAGGAAAATCGAAATACCCGTGGATGCCAGGGCGATAGCCCCGACAGTCTGCCGACTGCTCCGTATCAGGTCGCCCAACGGGGCCTCACTCCCTCCGCTGCGTCTTTGAACCGCCGGAGGAGTTGCGCGTTATATCAACTGACGCGTCATTTTTTCATTTCATCATAATCCCCACATACAAAATCCAACCATAATCATTTTATGTCACTGACAACTTTCCTGAGCAAGATTTTCGGCAACAAGTCGCAGCGCGACCTCAAGGAAATCAAGCCCACAATCGATAAAATCAATGAACTCGGCCCCACTCTGAAGGGCCTTTCCAACGACGAACTCCGAGGTAAAATCGACGATGTACGCGCCGACCTGGCCGCATCCACCAAGGAGGATCAGGAGGCCATCACCTCACTGAAAGAGAAAATCGAGGAGCTCCCCTTCGACGAGCGTCAGCCCCTTTGGGATGAAATCGACCAGCACGAGAAGAAAATCCTCGACACCCTTGAGGACAAGCTCAACGAGCATCTCCCCATCGTGTTCGCCACAATGCGCGAGACCGCAGCCCGTTTCGCCGCCAACGAGACCATCGAGGTGACCGCCACCGACCTTGACCGCAAACTCGCCGTCGAGGGACGCGAGTTCGTCACCATCGAAGGGGACAAGGCCATCTGGAAAAACAAATGGATGGCCGGCGGAAACGAAATCACCTGGGACATGGTCCACTACGATGTACAGCTCATCGGTGGTGTCGTTCTCCACTCCGGCAAAATCGCCGAGATGGCGACCGGTGAAGGTAAGACCTTGGTGGCCACCCTCCCGGTGTTCCTCCGCTCACTGTCGAAACGCGGCGTGCATGTCGTGACTGTCAACGACTACCTCTCCAAGCGTGACTCCGAATGGATGGGCCCGCTCTACATGTTCCACGGCTCGACCGTAGACTGTATCGACAAGCACCGTCCCAACACCAAGGAGCGCCGCAACGCCTATGAATGTGACATCACCTTCGGTACGAACAATGAGTTCGGTTTCGACTACCTCCGCGACAACATGGCCATGGCCCCCGAGGACATGGTGCAGCGCAAGCACTATTACGCCATCGTCGACGAGGTTGACTCGGTGCTTATCGACGATGCCCGTACCCCCCTCATCATCTCCGGTCCTGTGCCCAAGGGTGAAGACCAGCTCTTCAACGACTACAAGCCCAATGTGGAGAAGGTGTTCCAGGCCCAGCGCAAGCTTGTCACCCAGATTCTCGCCGAGGCCAAGCAGAAAATCGCCTCTGAGGACAAAGAGACCCGCAAGGAGGGTGAGCTTCTGCTGTTCCGTGCCTTCAAGGGTCTTCCCAAATATGGCCCGCTGATCAAGTTCCTCAGCGAGGAGGGTATGAAGAACGCCCTGCTGAAGACCGAGGCATATTACCTCCAGGACAACTCCCGCGAGATGCCCAAGGTGACCGATCCCCTCTACTTCGTGATTGACGAGAAGAACCGCTCCGTGGAGCTTACCGACAAGGGCTTCGATGTGCTGACCGACCGCAACCAGGATCCCCAGTTCTTCGTCCTCCCCGACATCGCCGCCAAGCTGTCTGAACTTGAGAATGTCGCAGACATCTCCGAACGCCAGCAGCTCAAGGATGAGGCGATGGCCGACTACGCCATCAAATCGGAGCGTGTCCACACCGTGACACAGCTTCTGAAAGCATACACCCTCTTCGAGAAAGACAACGAATATGTCATCGACGACGGGAAAATCAAGATTGTCGACGAGCAGACAGGCCGTATCATGGAGGGTCGCCGTTACAGCGACGGTCTCCACCAGGCCATCGAGGCCAAGGAAGGGGTGAAGGTAGAGGCCGCCACCCAGACCTTCGCGACAATCACCCTGCAGAACTACTTCCGTATGTACCACAAGCTCGCCGGTATGACCGGTACCGCCGAGACCGAGGCGGGTGAGCTTTGGGACATCTACAAACTCGATGTGGTGACCATCCCGACCAACCGTCCCGTGGCCCGTTTCGACCTGGAGGACCGCGTCTACAAGACCAAGAAGGAGAAATACGCCGCCGTCATCGAGGAGATTGTCAAGCTCCGCGACGCAGGCCGTCCCGTGCTTGTCGGCACCACCTCGGTCGAGATTTCCGAGCTGCTCAAGCGAATGCTCGACATGCGCAAGATTGACTGCCAGGTGCTCAATGCCAAACTCCACCAGAAGGAGGCGCAGGTAGTAGCCCTCGCAGGCCGTCCCGGCACCGTGACCATCGCCACCAACATGGCAGGTCGTGGTACCGACATCAAGCTCACCCCCGAGGTCAAGGAGGCCGGAGGTCTCGCCATCATCGGCACCGAGCGTCATGAGAGCCGCCGCGTCGACCGTCAGCTCCGAGGCCGTGCCGGCCGTCAGGGTGACCCCGGATCGTCGGTGTTCTATGTGTCATTCGAAGACCAGCTGATGCGTCTGTTCGCCACCGACCGCGTGATGAAGATGCTCGACACCCTCGGCCTGAAAGAGGGGGAGATGATCGAGAGCCATATGGTCACCAAGGCCATCGAGAACGCCCAGAAACGCGTCGAGGAGAACAACTTCGGTATCCGTAAACGTCTGCTCGAATATGACGACGTGATGAACAAGCAGCGTACCTACATCTACAACCGCCGTCATCACGCCCTTCTCGGCGAACGTGTCGGAATCGACATCGCCAACATGATTTACGACCTCGTGGAGAACCTCGTCCAGAGCTACGACCAGCCGACCGACTTCGACGAGCTGTCGCTCGAACTGATGCGAATCCTCACCATCGAGGCCCCCTTCACCGAGAAGGAGTTCCAGAGCCTCAGCCGCGAGGAGAAGACAGAGCGCATCGTTGCCGCCGTGAACGAGAACCTCGACCGCCGCAGTGAACGCATCATAGAGATGGCCATGCCTGTGGTCAAGGACTGGGTGGAGAACCGTGGCGCGAAAGGACGCATCATGGTGCCCATCACCGACGGCAAGCGTATCTTCAACCTCGGTGTCGACATCCTCGAAGCTTACAACTCCGGTTGCAAGAACATCGTCAAGGAGTGGCACAAGGGTGTGCTGCTGGTCACCATCGACGAGCTTTGGAAAGAACACCTCCGCGAACTTGACGAGCTCCGCCAGAGCGTCCAGAATGCTTCCTACGAGCAGAAAGACCCGCTGGTAATCTACAAGGTGGAGTCGTTCCACCTCTTCGAGAACATGCTCAACAACCTCAACACCAAGGCCCTGTCGGCCCTGATGAGAGGTCAGATATTCGTGCAGCAGCGTCCGGCGGCCACAACCGCCCCGACCCCCTCGACAGCATCGGCCACCCTCGAAAGCGAGCGCCGCAAGGCAGCCATGACCGACGAGGAGAAGAAAGCCGCCGCTGAGAAAGCCCTCGCCGAGGCTGAGGCTCGCCTCCGTGCCGCCCGCGCACAGCGTCCTGAGCTGAAAACCGCCGTCCCCTCACGCGCCAACGACTATTCCCAGTACAAGGCCACCAAGGAAGGCCTTCCCGGAGAAAACGCCCAGCGCGCAGCAGCCGCCGGTGCCGGAGCAGCCGCCCATCGCCGTCCCGAACCGGTGAAAGCCACCCCCAAAGTAGGACGCAACGAGCCTTGCCCCTGCGGTTCAGGCAAGAAATACAAGAATTGCTGCGGAAAAGAGCAGTAATATCCAACCCACGTCAACAAGATTGTAAATGGATTCCAACAACAATCCCACCACACCCCGTCCCGGATCGGAGTCGCTCAATGAGCGTCTCCGCCGGGCCGCGGAGATGGCCCGCAGAAATATGGCGTCCGAGAACGCACCCGCGTCTCAGCCGTCTTATCAGCAGCCCCAGCCACAACCACGCCCCCAGCCACAACCTCAGCAGCCCCGTCAGCCCCGTCCCGAGCCTCGGCAATACCCCGAACCCCAGACTCCGCGGCAGCCTGAACAGCCGCAGCAGAGGAGCTACGAGCCGGAACCGCACACACCGCGCCAGCAAGCAGGGGCTGTGCCTCCCCAGATGCCTCCACGCGACTATCCCCCCAGGAGACCGCAGGGAAGACAGCCTGTTCCCCAGGCAGAGGAACAGAAGAAATCGAAGAAGACGATGCTCATCATCGTCATCCTCGCCGTGTTGCTTGGTCTGGCCATCCTCGCCGTGGTATTGTTGTCAGCCAAAAACTCCTCCGAGATGGAGGCCCAGCAGCAACAGATTGAGCAGCTGCAGCTCCAGAACGAGCAAATCCAGCTCGCCAACGAGTATGAAAGCCTCAACAACGAGTTCGCCCAGTATGAAAACCAGACATCACTGCTAGCCAACGACTCCATCGTACAGAAATATGCCGCAGCCCGCGCACAGGTCGAGAAACTTCTTGACGAACTGAAAAACGAGAAGAGCAAGTCGGCAGCCCAGATCGCCAAGCTCAAGGGGGAAATCGAGACCCTGAAAGCAATTCTCCGCACCTACGTCGAGCAAATCAACGAACTGCAGAAGGAGAACCAGACCCTTCGGTCTGAGAACGAGGAGGTGAAAGCCCAGAACTCACAGCTCACCCAGACCGTGCAGTCTGTCCAGGCCACAAACCAGCACCTCAGCGAGCGTATGACCCTCGCCGAGAAGCTCAATGTGACAGGGGTCAATCTCATCCCCCTGAACAAAAAGGGGAAAAAGGAGAAGAATGTCACCAAAGCCCGTCAGCTTGAAGTGACCTTCACAATTCCCCAGAACAACTCCACCCCCGTAGGTGAGAAGACCATCTACCTGCGTATCACCTCCCCGGAAGGCGAACTGCTCGGCAACGCCGGCTCATTCAGCTTCGAGGGAGCGAGTCTGCAGGCTACCGCCCGCAAGACCATCGAATACCAAGGTGAGGAAATCGGCGGAATCAAAATCTACTGGGATGTCAACGCCACTCTCAACCCCGGCGACTACACCGTCGAGCTTTTCGCCGACAATTACCGCCTGGCCTCCCGCCGATTCACCCTCAAAAAGTAAATAGAAATAAACGACAAGTAAATAGACATAAACGACCTCTCGTCAGTCTATCAATATATTCATTCCATCGGGATATCTATTGACTCATCTCATATTATGAGCTGTATTATGGTTGACATAACTATAATATGATTGACTCAGTTTATGTTATTTGACCCAGCTTATGTTATGATTGACCCAGCCTATGTTATGACTGACTCAGCCTATTGACATATCGACTTCATAGGCGATTCCGAAGGAATTCTTTGTCTGAATAGCCGTGGGTTGGCGCGAGTGCAATGCCCCCTTGTGGGGCTGGCACGAAGCGGTAACCCACGGTTGTATTTCGCCCATAAAAAGATTCCTCCGGAATCCGTCGTTTCATACCGTTACCGTGGGTTACCGCATCGCTTCGGCCTACCGGCCTCACCTCGCGCCAACCCACAGCTATTCAGAGAAATGATTCCTCCGGAATCGTCCGGGCGACCACCAAAATACTGTTTTTCAACTCATTCCCGGGTGAAGCGGTAGCCCTCCTGCTCGAAGCGGGGAAGGTAGTTGGCGGCATCCGCGTCGGTTATCAGGAGATAGCCATCCAATGGCTTGTTCCGGACAAAGTTCTCGATATAGGCTATCGAGATTAACAGCGACCCTCAAAATATGGCTTATCTGGGATTAATAAGGTTAAATTTCGGATAAAGAATATATTTTCAAATAAAAACCGTTATATTTGCAGCCGAAACAGAAAGAGTTCCGTTTCATTATCAACATAGTATAAAGCGTTTTAGCTGATCCTTCAATCGAGAATCGCCAAATTTTTCAAATCCAAGGGATCCAGCAGTCAACAAAACGCTCATGCGTGCCTTGTATCCACCCCGCACGTGGGGTTGACATATCGGCATGGCGTGGGGGGTGGACTGTCTATTTTGGATTAGGCGTTTGGCGATGCCTCGATTGAGATATTCAGTGAACATTGTCCTCACGCTTTTTTTGTATCCATACTCAACAAATCCTTATGGCCAGACACGGGAGGACACGCAACGGCCTCATTAACCAATCAATATCAACATGAGACCCTACAAACCCAAACGTATGCCAATGGCATTGTTGCTGATTGGCTGGTGCGCGATGCTGAATCTGACGGAAGCCGCACCGACGACCCCGCAGAAACCCTCCGCCTTCTACGACATAAACGCAGACGGCATCCTCGACTTCGTCAGTGATGCAATCTATCTATCTGGCAATAACGGATATACCCGCTTAATGCTGGATGGCATCTCAGAGGGCAATCTACTTAATATCGGTGGTGACAACGGAATCCTTTGGTATGGCGGCAATGTCAGGCATATAGATTGCACCTCATGGTCAGCACCGATAGTTGACGGTGATCCCTCAAGCAACAAATATGTCTATTATCCCGCAGATGTGGATAATGACGGACGGCTCGACCTACTGAAGCTGGGAGCAAATGAGTATGTACCCGACCCACAAAGATATTTCACTTTCAATCCTTCAGGAAGAGGGATGACGGGCAAGCTCAATGTGATGTCGCTTGATGAATACCTCAACAATCCGGTTTATGTCGGACAGGGCGATGTACAAAGCATACTCTCTTCTATGTCCGGCATGGATATCTGGTCTCCCACTCCATCCGAAAAGTCAGCAGGCACTACTTTTGAATTGCACGACATCAATAACGACGGACTACCCGACATAGTGGATTTCGTCCATTGCAAAATCTACTATAATCTCGGCTCCAACGGCTATGCGACTGCCGATTTCGGAGGACTGATGGTTGTTCGTGATTTCAATGGTGATGGTATCGAAGACTTCATTCTCCATGACCGTGAGGCCAAAACCACGATATCCTATATACGCCAGCCCGACGGCAGTATGAAAGAGAAACAGATTCTTTCAGGATACTTTTGCGGATGGAAAATCTTCACAGCCGATGTAAACAATGATGGTTTCGTTGATTTGGTAATACCAATCAATGATTCTCACCAATGGGGTTATCTCAACTCCGGCTGCAAGTTCATCCTTGTTCTTGAAAATAAAGGCGATGGCACATTCAAGACTCATGAATGCCCGTTGCCCGCAGAATGTCTGGCTTTTGACCTGCGCGACATTGATAACGACGGTCACTATGATCTTTTCTTGTGTTGTAAGGGAGAAGGTAACAGCAGCAGTACAAACTCTATAATTCGTTACAGTATAGATGACTGCAAACTGTCTGCCACTCCGGAAACACTCACCACCGGCGTACAATTCTCCACCAGTTATAAGCCTTCAGAGGGTGTCGGTGTACCATTGATTCTGCCTGACATCAATAATCCGGGCGGATATCAAATAAATTATGGGAAGTCATATTCACTTCAGTCTGTAGAAAATCAACTACCTGCCGCCCCCTCTCGTCCCAACATCTTCTATGAGCCATCTACAAGCACACTCAAAGTGAATTGGCAACCTTCATCCGATTCGGAAACTCCGACCGTCGATCTTACCTACTCCGTTCGCGTCGGTACGGCCCCTGGTCTTGACGACATAGTCACAGCCGACGCTCTCCCAGATGGTCGCCGACGCAATATTACTGGAGGAAACGCCGGATATTCGCTCCATCGTAAATTCAACACATCCTCCTGGCCCGACAGCAAGATATACATATCGGTGCAGGCAATCGACGGAGCTAATGGCGGCTCTCCTTTCAGCGAATATGCAATCTTTGATAAAGCGGAACCCGCCAGCAGCTTCCGCTTAACCTACGAAAGACCATTCTCAACAGGTGATAAAGCAACCGTTGCGCTCTATTCCTCTCCCAAAGAAGGATATAGCTATCAATGGGATTTCGCAGACGGACACATTGTATCTTCCGACGCAAACACACAGATTTATGAAATAGAATTCTCCACCCCAGGGGAAAAGACCATCTCTCTGACGGTATCATCCCCCGACAAGACCGCTCCTACAATCTCACAGATATTGGATGTACAGCCCGCAACCGTCAAACCGGGAGAGCTGGACATTGAATGGTATGAAATAAATGCTGCTGCCGACCTGGATGAAGATGGATTGGATGAAATAATTGGTTATGGGGGTAAACTTTATGAAAGCCACACTCCGGGAGCCTACACCCAAATACCCAGGCTTTATAATAACCATGCCTCAATTTCAAATCTTATCGGGGCTGTGGCATTCGACATCAACGGCGATGGCCATGTCGACTTCTGGGGAAAAGATGGCACAGGAGCCATCAATCAGGAAGACAAGGGTCTGGATATTGTGACAGATCTATTCGACGGCTGGATTTTTGAATACAAACCGGAATATTATGTATGGCTTGACCTGAACAACAACGGATACCTGGACTACGTGGCACAAAACTACAGATTGCCTTATGAATACGCCGTATGCTCCAACGACATAGGAGAATACCGCAATAAGATTTTCACGCATGCCAACACTATGAATGCCGATATCGGTGACATTTACCGTTGGGAGGATTATAACGGCGACGGTCTTATTGATTTCATCACAATCAAAAATGAACGCGTCAACAACAACTGGACTCGCACCTGTCGCATATACGAAAATCAAGGGGATTTCACTTTCGCGCCTGCCGAACCCTTCTGCGTAGTGACAAATGATGTCATAAAAGACATCCGCGACTTCGACAACAATGGCAAACTTGACGTTCTTATTTCCAAGCTTACTGATTACGGCACATACTCATTGTTCATGCATTGGGACGACGGGGAGGAAACCCCTGTACTCGATGGTGTCGGGGGTAATGACTCCGGCCAGGTGATTATTGGAGCTAACTACAACACCACCTACTCGCGTTACGACCTTGACAATAACGGGTATATCGACATTTATGCTCCGGTAGCCGAATCAGTCAAGAAAGCCCATAGCCTGTTAGGATATATAGCCTACCTCAAGCCTGGACGTGTTTTTGAAGTAAAACGCCTGGACTGGCAATCTTACGATTATAACGAACTGATTCTAAGGGGAGAACCGTTTGTAGCATCTGATGGCAAACATTATCTGGCAACACACCAGACATATCGATACTCTCTCGAAGCTCCAAACCAACGTCCTGCCGCTCCCACAAATCTGCGCCATTCCCAAAACTCCAAGGCCGTAGTCATCGAATGGAGTCCCTCCATGGACGATGAAACTCCAGCCTGTCGCATGCGTTACAATATAAGTATCAAGCGTAAAGGTATGGATGGAGAGGGTGCTTATATTATCTCCCCTTGTAATGGAGCTAAAGATGGGATAGCTGTGCCGACCAACAAACGACTGTTAAACTCCACGAAATTCACAATCCCCGTGGCGAACATTCCGGCAGGCGAATATGAAGTGAAAGTGCAGGGCATTGACCTTATGCGCGATGCTTCCGACTTTTCAGAAACCTATCCGATGACTGTAATGGAAAGTTGCGGTATCGAAATGCCCGCTACCGGCGAAGCAGGCTATCCGGTTGATGTCAACATCTCATCCAATCTCGCCGCCACACCCGACTGGAATGGAGGGCAGGCCGAATCTGCCGGAGGACACCACTACAAAGTCATATGGTCAACTCCGGGCAACAAGACTGTCACTGTCGGCAACGAATCAGCGACGATTTACATCAAAGAAGCTCCGGACGCGTCTTTCTCACTTCCCCAAGCTGTCGGAATCGGTGACAATATAAACATATCCGGCACACGCCTTCAAGACGGAAAATGGGAAATACGTCTGGCCAACTCCCCATACGATTGGGAACCTCTCTCCGAACAAAAGGATTCCCGATTCGCCAACCTGAGGATTATCGATAACCTGACTGCCAACCTGACTTTCAGGGTCACCAACAACTATGAAATCCGTCATACTCTTTCTGATGGCTACGCCACGGTCGAATATTCGGCAACTATTACTGTCGGTGACACCCTCGCTCCGGAAATCACGCTGGTCGACATCGACGATGAATCAGGAAAACACCGTATCAGATGGAATGCTTCGACTATCGACAATGCGTTGAGTATCAACCTATATAAAGAGACTTCACTGTCAGGGAATTACAGACTGCTGGCCAACCTGCCATTACAAACTGCCACATTCATCGATATGGAATCTGTTCCCGAGGCCAAAGGGGCTCGCTATATGCTCACATATGCACTTCCCTATGGTGAATCTGCCGCCGGCACACCCCATCAGCCTATACATGTGATGATCAATCGTGGTACAGGCAACGGATGGAACCTGATATGGAGCAAGTATGAAGGTATCATTATCGACACATATCGCATACTGCGTGGCGACTCCCCAGACAATCTTGCAGTAATCGATGAGGTATCGGGAAACATGACATCATATTGTGATACCAATCCTCCCGCCGGGCCGCTCTATTACGCTGTCGAAATCATCAACGCACGCGCATCCAATACGGCCATCCGGAGAGCCCCATCCTCAGGCAGCAGCTCGCGAAGCAATGTAGTGGCAGCCACCGGGGATGCTTCCGTAAATCTTGTGACCGGAATTGAGATTTACTCCGTTACAGGTCAAAGTGAAATCAATTATCAGAACGAGAAATATCTCGACCTGTTTACTCGGGTGACCCCTTACAACGCTACTTTCGTCAATCCCAACTGGACAATTGCATCCGGTGAGGACATCGCGACAATTGATTCCCAGGGACGCGTGACAGCCAACGGTATCGGCAATGGCGAAGTGACAGTTCGCGCATATGCCATCGACGGTTCAGGAATCAACGCCGACTTCCGTCTCCAGATAAATGGGGTAGAACAGACTGGCATTGACACACCACGTTCACATTCCGTTGAAGACATAAAGGTATATCCCGCCGTCGCCGACACCGAGATTCAAATTTCCGGCTTACCAGCGGATGACAACGGACAGTCAATGCTTTATATCTTTAGTGTCAACGGCCTGATTATGCATCAGCAGAAAGTGGCTGGAGAGGCTGCCGTAATCAACTGCTCCGCCTTCCCCGCTGGTGTTTATATTGTCAACGCGTTGAGTGAGAAGGGCAACGCCGTCATACGTTTCATAAAACGCTGATATACCCTCTATCTATAAAATAATAAGACGGCGGACAACAAATAAGTGTCCGTCGCCTTATTGTTTTATATCATACCATTCATTCCCGGGTGAAGCGGTAGAGTTGGGCGGTACGGCGAAGGACGGGACGGGAGGAGTCGTAGAGATGGGTGAAGCGGTAGCCCTCCTGCTCGAAGCGGGGAAGGTAGTTGGCGGCATCCGCGTCGGTTATCAGGAGATATCCTTCCGATGGCTTGTTCCGGACAAAGTTCTCGATGCGGTCGCCGAGGTAGAAGTTCAATTCGAAGAAGTGGACGGGGTCTCCGGCGGCAAGTTCCCCTTCCTCGATGAACTCATAGAGGATGCCTGAGGAGGCTGGAGCTATCGCGTCGATTTCCATCGCCACCGGACGTTGCGACTTGGCGGCAAGCACCCGTGGCTGATACGCCCCGTCGAGGGCGAAATACAGGCCGAACGTCAACGCGCATATGGCATAAAGATAGCCTGCCGTGTAACGCTTACGGTAATGAAGATAGAAAAACCATCCTATGGCCAAGAGCGGGGGAAGGCAGGCGGGGAATGCCGCCAGTCCGTCAAGAGTGGCGAGGTTTTCCATCATAGCGATATTCTGGGGGGCATGCCGTCCGTGGAATATCGAGGTCGGCACCATACCGAATTTGACCGCAAGGAATGCTCCAGTCAACAGCAAGCTCAGCACCGCCAGCACTGTCCCGTAGACCTTCACACTCTTCGATTTGATTCTGACAAGATAAATCATATACCTGGCCAGGAAGTAGGCGATGAAGGGGTAAATCGGCATCAGATACACGCTGCGCTTGCTCTGCGGGAAGCAATAGAAGAGGAAGATGACGAATATGCAGATGGCGGAGAACAAATCAACAGGGTCTGCCTTCCGTATGCGCCCGGTCAGCTGTCCCCACCATCCAGCGAAGCCTGCCAGGTTTGAGGCTGAATCCTTACCGGATTTCCGTGGCAGCAGCCCTTTCCGGATTTTGCCAAGGCTGAACAGGGAAATCAACACAAGCAGAATCCAAGGGACATACCCTCCGGCAAGGGTCACGAAGTTGTAATGCCACGGATTCACACATGAGTCATAGCTCATAGTGTTGGTCATTCGGCCGAAATTCTCCTCCATCACCAGGTCAAGGAACTCCTGCCCTCCGTTGAGCCACGCCGCGTAATACCAGCAAAGCGGGAGTATGAAGGAGGCGAGTCCCCACCCCATCAGCAGGAAGAAAGCCTTGAAGAAGTTGACGCCGCGCAACAGCAGGAACACCCCGAACGCCAGACAGGGAATCAATGAGCCAACCGGCCCCTTGGTAAGGGTGGCGCAGCTCATCAGCAATATCGCGAGCCATGGCACACCTTTAAGTCCACGTTCATAATACCTGTAAAACAGATATAGCGAACAGACGGTCAAGGCGGTCAGCACCATATCCACACGGCAGTTGGCCCCGGCCCGGTGAAGCTCGAAGGCGGTCAATGTGACAAGCGATGTCAGCAATGCCACCTCTTTCCCCTTGCGCCGGGAATAAAACACAAAGCCGAACATCGTCATAGCAATCAGGGCGAGAGCCGACGGCAGACGCGAGGAGAACTCGCTGACATGCCCTCCTGCAAGTTCCGAGGCCGCGGCGACAGTCCAGTGGAAAAATGGTGGCTTATAGGGGATGTCACCTCCGTTGTTGCGGGGCAACACCCAGTCGCCGCTCTCAAGCATAGAGTATGCCACCACGGCCTCACGCGGTTCCCCTTTGGTGTGGAAATCGGCTAGTCCGAGGAAAGGGAGAACCGTGACACAGGCCACTATCAACAGCAGCCAGAAAGCGTTGCGGGATGTAAGTGATTTCATCATTTTATGATTTTGAGGGGAGACTACATTATTGCCGGAAGCATCACTGTTCGGTCGGTAGTGTGACCCATGTGACAGAATGCCCCGTGGCAGGAATCACCTTGTCAATCAGGTCGCCCAACGACAAGACAACGCTTGCGGTATTGACACACGGGTGGCAGGCATACACCTGACAGCCTTGCAAATCACTGTCGATGATGAGCCGCACCTTGCATCCCGTGTCATGAATCAGCCCCATTGGCGACACAGCCCCGGGCTTGATATGGAGCAACGTCTCCATGGCCTCAGCCGTCGCGAACGACAGCCTCGCGCATCCAAGCTGCCCGGAAAGATACTTGGTCTTGAACGGCTTGTCGGCGGGAATCATCAGCAGGTAGAAATCAGTCATCTGCCTGTTGGTCAGGAAGAGGTTCTTGAACACCGGGGCATCCACCGCCTGCCTGACAGCCTCGCACTCCTCCATTGTGAATGCAGCCGGATGGCAACAGGTACGGTAGCTCACCCCGATTCGGTCAAGAAAATCATATACAGCCTCCTCGGCCTCCGAGCGGGGCGTCCCGTCATCAGGACGCCCTTCAAAAACTGAAATTTCGTTTGTCATACTTCCTGCAAATTTACGAAGAACCCGCGAGATTTCAGCTCAGGCATGACAAAAACCGGGCAACGAAGACTGCATCCGGGAGAGTTTCAAACTGTCAAACATCCGGCCAGAAGGGATTTCGTGAGGTAAGGGATTTCATAAAGTTCTCAACAGCAGCCGGCCATATCTCCGGTGTTAACTTTTTGTTAAGTTTATGCAAAGTTACGAATTTCCGTCTTTAATCCTTATATGGTTAGTATAAAAATATGTAACTTTGCCCCTGAAAATGATACTGCTTAGTTTCGACACAGAAGAATTTGATGTCCCGCGCGAAAGCGGGGTTGACTTCACCCTCGCGCAAGGGATGGAGGTCTCCCGCTACGGGACAGAGAGGATTCTCGACATACTCGACCGCAACGGGGTCAAGGCGACATTTTTCTGCACCACCAACTTCGCAGAGAACGCCCCCGACATAATCCGCCGCATTCTCGCCTCGGGCCACGAAGTGGCGGCCCACGGCTGTGACCACTGGCAACCCAAGCCCTCCGATGTGTTCCGCGCCAAGGAGCGTCTCGAAGAGCTGACGGGCAGACCGGTGGCGGGTTACCGGCAGCCCCGGATGTTCCCGGTATCGGACGAGGACATCAGACGGGCCGGGTATATCTACAACTCCTCGCTCAACCCCTGCTTCATTCCCGGCCATTACAACCACCTCGACAAGCCGCGGACATATTTCATGCGCGACGGGGTGTTGCAGATTCCCGCCTCGGTGACCCCCTGGATCAGGTTCCCGATGTTCTGGCTCGCGCTCCACAACCTCCCGCTATGGCTCTACAAGGCCTTAGCGCGACGCACTGTAAGCCATGATGGCTATCTCTCCACCTACTTCCACCCATGGGAATTCTATCCCCTCGGAGAGCATCCCGAGTTCAAGGTGGGATTCGTGAGCCGCAACCATACCGGCAAAGAGATGGAACGCCGCCTCGACAGCGTGATAAAGATGTTCAAGGAGCGCGGAGAAGAGTTCACCACATATTCCGACTTCGCCCGGCGAAAAATCCACGAACTGAAATGATAAAACTTGCCATAGTCTCCCCTTGCTACAACGAGGAGGCGGTTCTTGCCAGCTCTGCCAAGCGGCTTGACAAGCTGTTTGACCGCATGATTGCCGACGGCCTGATCTCACCCGACAGTTTCATACTGTTTGTCAACGACGGCAGCCGCGACTCCACTTGGGAGATAATCAAGTCGCTCAACAACGCCAGCCGACGTTTCAAGGGTCTCGACCTGGCCCGGAATGTCGGACACCAGAATGCCATCATGGCCGGAATGATGACCGCCCGCGACATGTCAGACGCGGTGATCACCATCGACGCTGACCTCCAGGACGACCTTGAGGCGATCCCCCGGATGGTCAAGGACTTCACCGAAGGCTATGATGTGGTCTATGGCGTGAAGGTTGAGCGCACCGCCGACCCGGTGCTGAAACGCCTTTCGGCCCAGGCCTTTTACCGTCTTCAGCAAAAGATGGGGGTCAAGGCCATATACAACCACGCCGACTTCCGGCTGCTGTCGCGGCGGGTGCTTGACGAGCTGGCCCGTTACAGGGAGAAGAACCTCTACCTGCGCGGCATCATCCCCCAGATAGGATTCCCGTCGACCACCGAGGATGATGTCATCGCGCCCCGCGAGGCCGGGGAATCGAAATACTCCCTCTCCAAGATGCTGTCGCTCGCCCTTGACGGCATCACCTCCTTCTCTGTAAAGCCACTATACGCGATTCTATATCTCGGCATAGCCTTCATCCTCATCAGTCTCGGCATCGGGGTATATGTAATCTACTCCCTCTTCGCCCACACCGCCGTCCACGGCTGGGCGTCGTTGATGCTGTCAGTCTGGATGGTCGGAGGGTTCATACTGATATCCCTCGGGGCTGTCGGCCTTTATGTCGGCAAAATCTACCAGGAGGTCAAAGACCGGCCCCTTTACCATATCGAGGAGTTCCTTGACTGAACCCACCGCCCTTTCACACGTTAAAAATAACATAACAGCATAGTTCAACAATCTCTGAAAATGTCAACCCACCCGCAGCTTACCGGACTGACCTCCCGCGAGGTCGAAGAAAGCCGTCTCAAGCATGGCAGCAATGTCCTGACTCCCGCCAAGAAGGAGTCCCTCTGGATTACATTCCTGAAGAAATTCCGCGACCCGCTGATTGTGATTCTGTTAGTCGCCGGCGCCCTCTCCATCCTCATCTCATTTTATGAGTATTACGGACTCGACAAGGACTTCGCGGTCTTTTTCGAACCTATCGGCATATTCATCGCCATAATCCTCGCCACCGGTCTCTCATTCTTCTTCGAATACCAGGCCGAGAAGGAGTTCGCCATCCTCAACCAGGTCAACGACGACGAGCCTGAGCAGGTCATCCGTGACGGGAACTCGATGGAGATTCCCCGCAAGGATGTAGTGGTCGGAGACATCGTGATTCTCAACACCGGCAATGAGGTCCCCGCCGACGGTCAGTTGCTCGAAGCTGTCTCGCTCAACATCGACGAGTCGACCCTCACCGGCGAACCGCTCTGCCACAAGACCGTCGATCCCGATGATTTCGACCCCGAGGCGACCTTCCCCTCCGACATGGCCATGCGTGGCACAAAGATAATGGAGGGGCACGGCATCATGCGCGTAACGGCCGTCGGCGACCATACCGAGAACGGCAAAGTCTTCGAGGCAGCCCAGATAGACGACTCCGTGAAAACCCCTCTCAACGAGCAGCTTGAGCGGCTCGGCAAGCTGATTTCACGGGCCAGCTACGCGATAGCCACCCTGATTGTAGTCGGCAGGATTCTGATGTATTTCATCGACCCGCAACTGCAGTTTGAATGGATAGATTTCCTCGCCTACTTCCTCCAGACACTGATGATTGCCGTGACCCTCGTGGTCGTGGCTGTTCCCGAAGGATTGCCGATGGCAGTGACCCTCTCGCTGGCCTACTCCATGCGCCGTATGCTCAAGACCAACAACCTTGTCCGCAAGATGCATGCCTGCGAGACAATGGGAGCGACCACCGTCATCTGCACCGACAAAACCGGCACACTCACCCAGAACCAGATGCAGGTCTACCAGACCGATTTCTTCGGGCTGAAAGACCAAAAGCTCGGGGAAGACCCCGTCAGCCACATAATCGAGGAGGGGATAGCGGTCAATTCCACCGCGATGCTCGATCTCTCGGATCCGGCCCATCCCAAAGCCCTCGGGAACCCCACCGAGGGGGCATTGCTCCTGTGGCTCAACAAGGCCGGGGTGGACGCACGAGAACTGAAAGAGAAATGCACCGTCGTCGAGGAGCTTCCCTTCACGACCCAGCGGAAATATATGGCGACAGTCATACGCGACTCCGCCAACCGCCTGATTCTCTATGTCAAGGGTGCCCCGGAAATCGTCTACGGTCTTTGCAGCAAGTTCCCCGACGGAGCGACCAAAGAGGCTGTCGACTCGCGGCTCCTCTCCTATCAGCAGCAAGCCATGCGAACCCTCGGTTTCGCATATCAGGTTCTCGACGAGACAGACAAGCCCATCGAGGATAACCGCGTTGTGGCCAAGGGACTTGAATTCCTCGGTTTCGTAGCCATCTCCGACCCTGTCAGGGCCGATGTCCCCGACGCCATCAAAGAAACCATCGACGCCGGAATCAAAATCAAGATTGTCACCGGCGACACCACCGCCACAGCCCGCGAAATCGGCCGTCAGATCGGCCTGTGGACTCCGGAGGACACAGACCGCAACATAATCACAGGCCCGGAATTCGAGAAACTTTCCGAAGAGGAGCTGCGCGAACGTGTCGGAGACCTGAAAATCATCGCCCGCGCCCGTCCGCTCGACAAGAAACGCCTTGTGGAAGCCCTCCAGGCCAACAACGAGGTGGTTGCCGTGACCGGCGACGGAACCAACGACGCGCCCGCCCTCAAGAGCGCCCATGTCGGCCTCTCGATGGGTGACGGCACCTCCGTGGCCAAGGAGGCGTCGGACATCACAATCATCGACAACTCTTTCGCTTCGATTTCCCGTGCGGTGATGTGGGGACGTTCGCTTTACCTCAATATCCGCCGTTTCGTAATGTTCCAGATGACGGTCAATGTCGCAGCCTGTCTCATCGTCCTCGCCGGAGCATTCATGGGGACAGAGTCACCGCTTACCGTCACTCAGATGCTCTGGGTCAACCTAATAATGGACACCTTCGCCGCCATGGCACTCGCCTCGCTTCCCCCCGACCGCTCGGTGATGAATGAGAAACCCCGGTCGCGCACGGCATTCATCATCAACTCCACGATGTGGCAGGCGATTGTCGGCACTGGAGCTTTCTTCTTTTTCATCCTTCTCGGCCTGCTCTGGTATTTCGAGCATACCAACCTGGAATCCCTGACCGACATGTTCCGAGTGCCGTTCCTCCCCGAGAACAAAGGATTGTCACCCTATGAGCTTTCGCTCTTCTTCACCATCTTCGTCTTCCTCCAGTTCTGGAACATGTTCAACGCCCGGGCATTCGCCACAGGCCGTTCGGCCCTCCATTTTGCCCATTGCGGGGAATTCCTGCTGATAGCGGCCATAGTATTCGGCGGCCAGTTCCTGATTGTGGAATTCGGCTATGGATTCTTCAGCGTGGTGCCTCTGAAAGCCATCGACTGGGTAATCATCATCGGCTCCACCTCGCTGGTGCTGTTTGCCGGAGAAGTCTGGAGATTTTTCAGACGCGTCTCCCGCAAAAAACGCTGACAACCCATCCCATATCCCTCCTTGCATAAGGGATACTGACTATATTTCCGACAGCCATCCGCGATTCGACATAAATCACGGATGGCTGTCGGCATAACAGCTTGCGCCAATGACGTTTTTCCTTTGGCGGTTTGGAAAAATTGTCGTACCTTTGGAGACGCATCCAATTTTCACATCATACCAGTCTAAATATCACGCCATGCGTCCATCGTTGCCCAATACCGCCATATTCCACTGGCTGACAATACTTTGTTTGTCAGTCGCCATCGTGACGGCAATTTTCCCGGCCGCAGCCCGCAATTCCAAAGCCAACAAGCATATCGCTTGTGCGGACCAAGCTACAAAACAGAGAATCATCGACAGCCTTGAAATAGAGCTGTCGCATCTCTCCACTCCGGACGACTCTGTTGTGGAGCTTTTCAACATCTACGACCTGGCTTCGCCACCCAAAAAGATGGAATATGGCAAACAGCTCGCCGCCACGGCCCGACGTGCCGGCAGAACTGGAGTGGCATTTGATGTGCTGCGCAACATCGCCAACAACAACCAAGGGAAAGAGGAGGTGCTGGACGAGCTGATCAGGATGGTGAAAAGCTATCCCAAGTCAGAGGACCGCGACAACACCATCACATTCATCAGAATCCTGAAGAACTCGGCCCGTGTCAAGTCAGCCAGCACACCCGAGGAGCGAGTGACACAGATTCAGGAGCTGGTCAGGGATGCAGCCGCCAACACCACAGAAAGTGTCGATGACAAAATAGTAAGGCTCCACGCTTTGTGTCTCAACCTCTCGGAACTTTCTGAGGGTGACCTGCTGGTGGACTATCTTCACAGACTGGGCGCATTGATAGAGGAGGTGCCGGCCAACAACCATTCCCTGAAAAACGTCTACTATGTGTGGGCATCGATGATCTACACGAAGGTTGGCCAACATGCGCTCGCCATACAGGCATGCCGCAACCTTCTCGATGAGATTGACGCCCTCGACAAACGAAATATCGAAATCGGGCGCAAATACCGCTGTTACGACGCCAACCGTTACATAGTCTATACCCGCCTGCTCGAAAATTACGAGGCTCTCGACCCCTCGGAAGAGGAGGAGTATTACAACGAGGCTATGAGACTGGCCAAATCCGCTCCCCGCGCAAAAGTGACATACGCCACGGCCCCGCTGCCGTCGATCTACCATTATTTTTATCAGAAAGATTACCGTAAGGCATTCGAGCTGATAAGTTCATGCATGGACAGCCCTTACCTTGACAGCCGTCGTCTGCAGATGATGGAGATGTATATCAGCGCGGCCACAGCCATCGGTGAACGACAGGCCCTGCTGGAGGCTTATCCCGTCTATGCCCGTATGCTTGAGGAGGAGATGGACAGCCGCCAGAGGGAGCGTTACCGCGAGCTGCAGGTGCTTTATGATGTCAATGAAATCAAACTTGAGAATCTGAAGCTGAAAGAGGAGGAACAGCTTACCAGGAAGCAGATGTGGCGCACGGTCACAATCGTGTGTGTCTGCCTGCTGGCCGCCCTGGGGGTTTTCATTTTCTTCCTGATACGCTTCAACCGCCGCAACGCCATAATGGCCGCACGCCTGAAAATCGCCAACAAGAAGCTCCGCAAGGAGAGCCGCGAACTGATGGAGACCCGTGGCAAACTTGAGGAGGCACGCGACCAGGCACGCCGCGCCGACAACCTCAAGACCGACTTCATAAACAATATGAGCCATGAGGTCAAGGTCCCGCTCCAGGCTATGGCCGAATACTCTCAGATGATACTGGAGAATGTCGGGGACGAGCACAAGAAATATCTCGCGACATTCGCCGACAGGTTGCTGCTCAACTGCGAACTGGTCAACACCATCGTCAATGATGTGCTGCAGCTGTCCGAAATCCATAATTCCACCCTCTCCATCAAGAAAAAGCCCCACAGCCTCGCGCCTATCTGCGAAGCCGCCGCGGATGCCATCCGGCGGAAACTGCGTCCCGGTGTCGGCCTCTCTGTGACCGTGCCGCAAAACGACCTGATCATACTGACCGACCGTCACCGCCTGCTGCAGATTCTTGCCAACCTACTGTCCAACGCTGCCAAATTCACCGAAAAAGGGGAAATCAACCTCACTCTCGCCACATCTGAAGATGGAAGCCAGGTAGTGATATCCGTGACCGACACTGGTATCGGGATAGACCCGCGAGACAAGGACACCATCTTCGACCGTTTCACGAAAATCAACAAATCTGTGCCGGGCGCAGGCATCGGCCTGACCATCGCCCGTATGCTTGCCGAGCTTCTCGGGGGTGCGCTCATACTCGACACGGCTTATACCAACGGCGCGCGGTTCATCCTCACGTTGCCCAACAAGGCCTGATCTCCGCAGTCAGAGCAGCCCCGTATCAGAAGGGGAAAAGAAGCGGCAACGCAAAAATCATAAGAATTCCGAGAATCACCTGCAACGGCGCGCCTACCTTCAGGTAGTCGGTGAAGGTGTATTGTCCGGCCGACATGACCAACGCGTTCGGCGGGGTCGAGAAGGGGGAGGCGAAGCATAGCGACGCGCCCAATGTGACGGCAAACAAGAACGGCAGGGGGCTGACACCATAGGCCACCGCGCTCTGCAACGCGATTGGAGCCATCAGCACGGCAGTGGCGGTGTTGGAGATGAACAGGGTCATCAGCGATGTCGTGAAATAAAGTCCGGCGAGCAGCCAGTGGGGGCCAAGCGAACCGAGATGGCTCACAAGCGACGCAGACACCATTTCAGACACCCCGGTCTTCTCCAAGGCGAAACTCATAGGCATCATCGCGGCTATAAGCACGATGCTCTCCCAGTTGATGGTCTTGTAGGCATCTCCGACCGACCTGAAACATCCGGTCAGCACCATGGCGAGAGCGGCCATTATGACGGTCATCACCGCCGGGACGACATCAAACACCAGCATCACGATCATCGCGGCCATTATCAATGCGGCCACAGGAGCCTTATAGTCGAGGGTCACTTTCGATGCTTCCGACAATGGCTGTCCGAGGACGACCCATCGGCGGGTGTCTCCGCTCAACTCGTCAATGGCTTTCCAGGGGCCCTGGACCAACAGCACATCATTTTTCCTGACCGTCACATCCGCAAGGTTCTCGGTGATGTACTCACCTCCGCGCCTCACGCCAAGCACATTGACGTTGAATCGGTTGCGGAAATCGAGCTGCGCGATTGTCTGTTTCAGAATCGGAGAATCGGGCATCGGCACAATCTCGGCCACTCCGATGTCATAGAAACGGAGGTTGTGACGCGCGTCTTCGGGATTCGCGTCGAGCTGCAGTCCGTAATGGGTGGCGAAGAGGTCCACCCCCTCTTTCGGGCCGCGCACAAACATCACGTCGCCGGGATCGACGGTCGAACTGGCGGTGGGGGCTTCCTGGGTGATACTCTTTATCAGACGACGGGAGTGTTCGCCGGTGCGCAGTTCCAGCACATCGAGGTCGTAATTCTTACGCAGGGCGAGGTTGCCGAGTGTCAGACCGGCGATGGGGGATGTCGCCGGGACTGTGACCCTCCAGAGGTCATCGTTAAGTCCATACTCCTCCACGATTTCCAGCGGGGAACGTGACCGTTTATTCTCCCCGGAGTCATCGGCTGAACGCTTCCGGGCGAGCACACGGCTGAGGGGAATCAGAAGCAGGGTTCCCGCCACAAGGCATATCACACCGGCGGGGAGGAATGAGAACATGGTAAGCGGCTCATGTCCGGCCTCTTCCCACGCCTCGGCAATCACAAGGTTGGGAGGTGTACCGATAAGGGTCAGCATTCCTCCCATACTCGACGCGAACGCCAGAGGCATCAGCAACCGGGAAGCAGAGGTGCCGGAGGCGGCGGCCATCGACACCACGATGGGGAGCATCAGGGCCACTGTGCCTGTATTGCTGACAAAACCACCGATAAGGCCTGTGGCCAGTACCACGACGAGGAAAAGTTTCGTGGGGTTTCCTCCTCCAAGTTTCAGGAGTTTTGCTCCAAGCATTTTGGCGAGTCCGGTATTGAAAACCGCTCCGCCGACCACAAACAGGCCGACCATCATTATCACTATGGGGTTGGCGAATCCCGAAAGGGCTTCCTGGGTTGAGATGACACCGCTGACGGCCAGAACCACCAGTGCCAACAATGCCACGACATCGGCTCGGACACGTCCCCAGACGAATCCCAAAACAGCCAGACCAAGCGTCAACAGGGAAATCAGCATACTTATTCCGGTTTCCTTTTGATTTAGGTTAAACTTATTTTTCGCAAAGATACAACAATTCAACATCTCCGGCAAGCCGACTCTCGGGCTCATGCCGCAATCGGCCAACAGGCAAACCAATCGCTCCACAATACAGGCGCGAGGATGGCCGCAGCTGTATTGCGAAGCGATATTCAGGCGAAGGAGCTGACCATCAGCCCCTACTTTGACTTTCGGGAAACAATTCCCTCAGGGTAGCTTTGGGAAGCGACCGCCGATTATCAGAGGATATGGCGTTTCTTCTCGATTTTCTTCAGACGATGATGGATTCTGTCAAGTTCGTGGACAGCCATGATGGCTGTGGCGAGGGTTGCAGTCTGAAGCACTACCTTTACAATGAATTTAACGCAATGGCGTTTACATTTTTCAGAATTGTCCATAATTTACTTGTTTTCAGGTTATGCATATTGTGTCGGTCACCCGACAGTCTGTAAACGCTTTCTCTCTCCACAAAGTTTAAATCGGGCCTAATTCCACTTATTAACAATATTTAACTAATTGGGGGGTAATTTGAAGCCTTTTGCCTAATTTTGTGCCGGATTGTAGGCATATCAGCCCCGAGGTTCCACACTGTAATTCCCCTATTTCGGATTCCCTTTGTTCCCTCCACCGCCCCACCCCTAACAATCCCCTGTCAATCACGCTAAAACTTCAACTCAAATACACTAATCTTTAACCGTATGAAAAAACTTCTACTCTTTTTTGCCCTGCTTTCAGGGGCTGTATGTGCCCACGCACAAACAGAGGAAGTCGTTACTGAAACTTTCGGGAATTGGTTTAAACCTTCCACAAAGCCCTCTTCAAGCGAAGCTACGACAAACACATCAGCAACTACTGGCATAACCTATACAAGTAGTTACACCTACTGGAATAATGGAGGATCTGCCATCTTGATTGGCTATAGTGGGTCTACAAAAGGATATCTTTCGTTTTCTTTGCCTTTCGATGTATCCAAAATCACGATATCTTCCGGCAAACAAACGGCCAGCGGAGCCACTATCAATGTTATAGCCGGGAGTAAGACTTTGTCATCTGGGCTTGTACTTGGCAAAAGCACCGATTATCCAATTGAAATACCTGTCGATTCGCGTAAAGCAGGCACTGTGTTCAAAATCGAAATTCCATCAAATATTTCAAAAAATGCACAGATTGCCAAAATCTCATACACAAAAGCGCAATCCGGACCTAAAGAACTTGGCGAACTTTCCGCAACCTGCAACGAGGCTACTGTAGAAAGTCCCTTGACAATTGATGCCGGCACTCCCATCATTTTCCAGGCCGACAATGCAACCTCATTCCAAGTTACTGTCAACAATGATGAGCCTATCATCTTGACCGCCTCAAACGGCTCGGCTGAATGGATTCCTGCCATATGCGAGAACGCATCTGTCTCTGTCGTGGCAAAACGGGAAGTTGAAGGAGAGGAAACACAGACATCCGAACCGCTCACATTCAACCTGACAGTAAAAAAAGCGGACTTTATTACCGCAATTTGGATTATAACCAGTGCGCCCTCAACAGCGTCAGGTCAGACAGTGGACGTTGATTTGACTCTTGCTCCCGAAAGCAGCACGGGCAAATGGCACGCCTTTGCTGAAAACAGTTATTCCAGCGGAACATCAGGGGGCGCCCAATTAGGCTCCAAAGCTAATCCATTTAACGGAACTATCACCCTTACCGATTCTGACATACCTGCAAATGCCATCATACAAGAAATCACCTTCAACGGTTTCACCAATGAAGCATATACTTTGGCCGTGACTGTCAACGGAGAATCTGCCGGCAATATCACTGTCGCCCAAACAACAGCCACAGACCACAAATTGTCAGGGTTTGAGCTTACCGGTAATGAAGTTGTTTTCAGTGCCACATCTGCCTCAAAATATCTTTGCGTGAAAGGCATCTCCATAAAATACACTATCCCAGAGGAGCAGCCCGGCGAGATTCTTGTGGACTACGTTCCGCAGTATTGTCTGGAAGCGAATGATGACAAGACCGAACTGACAGTGATGACAGGTGCCGAGCTGCGCTTCTCATCCATGGCTGCGGCCAAAATGGAAATAACTACTGACGAAGAGGGCATAGAACTGCCCGAGGCTGTCAATGAGGCCAACATCACCTGGACAGTTCCTTCAGATATAATCGCCACCATAAAGGTAACTGCATCCAGCGAGTCCGGAGAAAAGACCTCGGAACGTGTCTACACTATCTGTTCGAAGGACATCACCCCAGAAATTCCCAAATACATCTTCGAGAACGATTCCAAGTCAGTCATGATTTCAACTAAGGCTGGTGCTTTGAAAATTATGGCCGCTCCATATACTCCGACCCCGGAAGAAAACACCGCAATGATGGCAATCGAAGCACAGGGATGGGCATTCACCCCCGGCGATGACCCCAAGTCATACGAATTCTCTTATGAGGGCACCGAGTCAACAATGAATGTCAGCGTGAAATCCGTCACCCCCACTAAAGAATCCGACGTCGTGTCGTTCTATGTCAGCAACGACGGTCAGGTTTCAGGCATCGAGAATGTGGCAACCGACGTAATCGCCGGAGAGGCTGTATATTACAACCTCCAGGGACAGCGCGTCAACGCCGACCGTCCGGGTATGTATATCCGTCAGCAGGGTGGTAAGGCCGAGAAATTCATCATCCGCTGATTCAGGAGTGGAATCAGCAGAAACACAACCTATTAACTTACTTTAACAATCGGGAGGGCAAATCGCGGCGGTTTTGCTACCTTTGCCAAGCAATCCGCACTTCCCCCTCCGACAGACAAATGATATTTACAGCCGTGAGGCTGCAAGCCCAAGAAAGTTTTAGTATAATTGAAATGCAGGGAGACAGCCACTGGCCGTCTCCCTCTTTTTATGTGTCAGCGAATTCAACCAAAGTCTCTCGCAGATTACCTGTAAATTTAACGAAGAAGTCTCGCAGATTACGCAGATTACGCAGATTTCACACAGATTCTTCGAAGAGGTCTCACAGATTACACGGATTACACAGATGCCATTCGGGCGGAACGTTATTGGATTTCCAGCCGAATGGCTCTGCGTAATCTGCGCAATCTGCGAGACCTTAAAAATTATACCAGGCCTAAATTAAATCTGTGAGGCCATTCACCTGATTCGGACGCGAACCGCGAGTTTCACGAAAAGGGTCTCACGCAGATTCCGCAGATACGCAGATTTCACGCAGATTCTTCGAAGAGGTCTCACAGATTACACGGATTACACAGATGCCATCCGGGCGGAACGTTATTGGATTTCCAGCCGGATGGCATCTGTGTAATCCGTGTAATCTGTGAGACCTCTTCCCATAATCCCTTCCTCCTAATCCCTTTTATCTATTATCTGCTTTATCTGTTTATATCTGCAGGAAATCTGCGTATCTGCGGAATCTGCGTGAGACCTTCCCGACTGGGCGAGGGAGAGGGGAATGAAAAAAAAGCAGGTATCTCGGTGATGAGATACCTGCGGGAGGATTTCGGGTTGTGGGCGCTGAGGGATTCGAACCCCCGACCCTCTGCTTGTAAGGCAGACGCTCTGAACCAGCTGAGCTAAGCGCCCGAGTGATGCTTTTGTGAGTGCGAGTTGCTTCAATGCCCGGTTTCTCAATGTCCCTCGTCAGAGAGTTGCTTCCGGCGGCTTTATCCGCTTTGGCTCGTTGAGTGGCTCTCTCCAGGGCCGAAACTCGGATTGCATTGAGGCGAGGTTGATGTTGTGGGCGCTGAGGGATTCGAACCCCCGACCCTCTGCTTGTAAGGCAGACGCTCTGAACCAGCTGAGCTAAGCGCCCTCTCGCCCTCAAAAGCGATGCAAAGTTATGCACTTTTTTGTTACCCACCAAATTTTTCAGCAACTTTTTTCAAATAAAATTTCACAATTTTCCAAACATCGTTGATAGTTAGCAATTTAACATCCAGGCCAAAAATCCGTCAATTTCCTATCGCCGAGACCGCCGCGAATCATTCGCGGAACCGACACAAAACAAATCCTCCCGACGGGATGCCGACAAACTTGTTGGGGGCTACCGGGATTTTTTGTAACTTTGCACTTTCAAATCAGTATAAGAACCTTAAACAAGCTCGTTTTGGAACTGTCAACACTCACCGCCATCTCCCCTATCGATGGCCGTTACCGATCGAAGACTTCGGGTCTCGACATGTATTTCTCGGAATTCGCCCTGATCCGTTACCGCGTAAAGGTCGAGGTGGAGTATTTCATCGCCCTGTGCAAACTGCCGTTGCCCCAGCTGGCCGATGTCCCCGCCGATGCGCTGGAGAAACTCCCCTCCTTATATAAGGATTTCACCGAGGCCGACGCGATGCGCATAAAGGAACATGAGTCAGTGACCAACCATGACGTAAAGGCTGTGGAGTATTTCATCAAGGAGCGTTTCGACCAGATGGGGCTCGCCCGGTGGAAGGAGTTCATCCATTTCGGCCTGACCTCGCAGGACATCAACAACACCTCTGTGCCGATGTCGGTGAAGGATGCCGTCAACGATGTGTTCCTCCCCCTGCTGGATGAACTGATTGCCGCCCTGGAGGCACGCGCCGAGGAGTGGACCGAAGTGGCCATGCTGGCCAAGACCCACGGACAGCCCGCGTCACCCACCCGTCTTGGCAAGGAAATCGAGGTGTTTGTCTACCGTCTGCGCCGTCAGCGCGAACTGCTCGCCTCGACCCCAATCACCGGCAAGTTCGGCGGAGCCACCGGCAACTTCAACGCCCACAATGCCTCCTTCCCCTCGATCGACTGGCGCAAGTTCGGCAACAGCTTCCTCAGCGAGAAGCTTGGCATTGGCCGCGAGGAGTGGACCACCCAGATTTCAAACTACGACAACCTGGCCGCGCTTTTCGACGCGCTGCGCCGCATCAACACCATCATCCTCGACCTCGACCGCGACGTGTGGATGTATGTCTCGGCTGAATATTTCAAGCAGAAAATCAAGGCCGGCGAGGTCGGTTCCTCCGCGATGCCCCACAAGGTCAACCCCATCGACTTCGAGAACTCCGAGGGGAACCTGGGTATCGCCAACGCCATCTATGCCCACCTCTCGCAGAAGCTCCCCGTTTCCCGCCTGCAGCGCGACCTGACCGACTCCACGGTTCTTCGCAACGTCGGTGTGCCGATGGCCCACAGCGTCATCGCCATCCACTCCACCCTCAAGGGACTCGGCAAACTGCTGCTCAACCAGAGCGCGATCGACCGCGACCTCAACGCCGCGTGGGCTGTTGTCGCCGAGGGAATCCAGACCATCCTCCGCCGCGAGGGCTACCCCCATCCCTACGAGACCCTGAAACAGCTCACCCGCGTCAACACCACCGTCACCGCCGAGTCCATCGCCGAATTCATCGACACCCTCGACGTGACCCCCGAAGTGAAGGCCGAGCTGAAACAGCTCTCACCCTCTACCTACACCGGCATCTGATGAACCGCGACACCTTATATGTAAGCGACCTCGACGGAACGCTGCTCGACCCTTCGAGCCGCGTTTCCGCCGAGAGTGCCCGCATACTCAACTCACTCATCAAGGAGGGGGCGATGTTCACAGTGGCCACGGCCCGCACCCCCGCCACCGTGCAACCGCTCCTTGAGAAGGTGCTTCCCGCCAAGACCCCGGCAGGACGCGACATCCCGGCAATCGTGATGACAGGTGCGGCCTACTGGAACCGCCGCCTGGCGCGCTACGACTATGTCCGCATGATGTCGGCCTATGACTCGGAGACGATAGCCCGGGAATTTGAAGCCGCGGGCATCCACCCCTTCAACTACTGCCTTGGGCAGCACGAGATGCTGAATGTCTACCACACCGCCGGACTGACCTCCCGCGAGGACGCTTTCTATCAGGAGCGCCGCCATCTGGCCCTCAAACGGTTCCATCTCGGCCAGAAGCCCAAGGCTTACGAGGCGACCGTGCTGTTCTTCGCCATCGGGAACCCGGAGAAGATGGAACGCCTCTGCCAGGCAATCAGGAAAAAGACCGAATGCTCGGCGGCCTGGTACCGCGACATCTTCAATCCCGAGGTCGCCCTGATGGATGTCTATGCCCCGGGATGCTCCAAGGCGACGGCCATCAGGGATGTCGCGACTGAGCTGGGAGCATCACGGATAGTGGTCTTCGGCGACAACCTCAACGATCTCCCGATGATGGAGGTGGCCGACCTTTCGGTGGCGGTCGAGAACGCCCTGCCGGGGGTAAAGGAGCAGGCTGACGTCGTAATCGGGCCGAACTCCGCGCCCTCTGTGGCCGAATTCATCCGTGCGGATTTCCACTCGGAGGGCTAACCGCCGCCCTTCCCTGAAAAAAAATATCATAAGGCCGTGCAACGTTCCGGCTATTCCATACGTCTAATGATAAAACCTCTCCCCGATACCGTCTCATCATAGATGTAATAGCAAATATGGCACGCAGACTTTTGCTGTCTCTCTCCCTCATTCTTTCCATAGCCGGACTTGCCACGGCTGCATCACCGTTCAAAGCCATCGGTGAGGTGGCCGATTCGACAGGCGAACCGGAAATTTACGCCACGGTCAGGATTTACGCCGCAGCCGACTCGCTGAAGCCGGTGTCGCTCGGTGTGACCGACGACCTCGGACGTTTCTCCCAGGGGTTGCCGAAGGGCGGCGACTACCGCCTGACCGTCACCTCTGTCGGCAAACAGCCTGTCGACCTCCCCTTCAAGGTGACATCCTCCGAGCCGGTCAAGGATTTTGGCCGACTGACTGTCAGCGAGAACAAAAACGAGCTGGCCGAGGTGGAGGTCGTGGCTCAGCGGCCACTGGTCACCCGCGAGATAGACCGCATCGGTTACGACGTGAAGGCCGACCCGGAGGCGCAGACCAACACCTTGCAGGAGATGCTGCGGAAGGTGCCGCTGGTAACCGTCGAGTCCGACGGCACTATCAAGGTCAAAGGCTCGACCAACTTCAAGATTTACAAGAACGGCCGACCCAACAACTCCTTCACCAAGAACGCCAAGGATATCTTCGCCGCCATCCCCGCCTCCTCCATCAAGAAAATCGAGGTCATAACCGACCCGGGCGCACGCGAGGATGCCGAGGGAGTCGGGGCGATTCTCAATATCGTGACAGACTCCGAGACCTCGATGCGCGGAGTGACGGGCACGGCATCGCTATACCTCGACAACAACAATCCCGAACCGCTCCCGAATCTCTACCTTACCAGCCAGATCGACAAGCTGACCTTCTCGGTCTACGGAGGTGAGAGCTACAGCAACCGCAAGGAGACACGCCGCCGCAATGAGCAGAGCGACATATATTACGACTCGGGCAACAGCCGTTTCTCATCCGGCTACTCCGAATCGACCTATCGCAACGGATGGGGCGGACTTGAAGCGAGCTGGGAACCGGACACCCTCAACCTGCTGACGATGGAGGCTCAGGGATGGCTCTGGCACCAGAACCACTTTGACGGAGGGGGTCACACCGCACTTTTCGGACCTGACGGCTCTGAACTTTACAGCTATTCACGCCGCAACACATACCCCGACAACAACTATTACGACATCGACGGCTCGGCCAACTATCAGCGCTCCACCCGTCGCAAGGGGGAGACCATCACGCTCAGCTACCGCCTGTCGACAACCCGCCAGCACAGCAACTCACTGACCGAATATACCGACAAGGTCAACTGCGAATTTCCCTATTCAGCCATCGGTAACAACTCGAAGCTGACATTCACCGAGCATACCGGGCAGGCCGACTGGAGCCGCCCTTACGGCGAGCACCACAAACTCGACGTGGGAGCCAAGGCCATCTTCCGCCGCAACCATTCGACAAACCTGCAGGACTACCGCGACGTGGCGCAATATGAGACCGAGTTCACCCATCACACCACAGTGGCGGCTGTCTACGGCGATTATCGCCTGATGTTGGGGAAGTGGAACTTCCGTGCCGGAATGCGCTATGAATATTCCTACCTGTCGGCGAAGTTCATCCACCAGACCAACAGCGACCATCCCGACTTCGCGTCAAAACTCAACGACTGGGTACCCTCGGTCGGAATGTCTTACAACCTCACCGACGCGATTACCCTCAAGGCATCCTACAACCGGACAATCCACCGCCCCGGAATCAGCTATCTCGACCCTGCGCGGTCAATCACCCCGACCACCGTCAGCTACGGCAACCCCGACCTCGAGAGCGAGGTCTACAACAACATAACGGCGGAGATGTCGATGTATACCAACAAGTTCAACCTTAGCTTCTATGTCGGAGGGACAATCGTCAACAACGCCCTGAGCGAGAAGAAATGGGTCGAGAATGACATCAGTTATTCAACATATGCCAACATCGGGAAACAACGCAGCTTCATCTCATCGTTCTACGGCCAGTGGAGCATCACAGAGAAGACATCCTTGCTGGTCAACCTGAGCGCGGGCTACAACCATTACCGCAATCCCGACAAGAGCATGAAAGGATGGTGGTGGAATCCATTCGTGAGAGTCGTGCAGAAACTCCCCTGGAAACTTGAACCCTCAGCCTGCCTATGGTATTGGTCAGGAAGCGTCGGCTCCCCCTACTCCGAGACCAAGATGCCCGGCAGTTCGGGTCTGGGGTATGAAGTGGTACTCACCCGCCGTTTCCTCAAAGAGGACCGTCTGACCCTCGGAATCATCGCCCGCAACTTCGCCGGTCCTACCCGTCAGGATTTCCGGACCATAACCGACACCCCGGGCAGCCACAGCGAATATCTCTCCATCGGCTCCTCGACGCGCCGCACCTTCGGCCTGCGCATCTCCTACCGTTTCGGTTCCCTCAACACCACCGTCAAGAAGACCGCCGCCTCCATCTCCAACGACGACCTCCAGGGCCGCAAAAAGAACTGACGCCCCCATTCCCCCAATGACATCAACAATCCGGCAACCCGTCCCATCCACGGGTCGCCGGACATATTTTTATCATTTTCCGAGTGTGGAGAATCCCTGCATTCCTTGCGCCAAGCGCAGCAACAGACATCCGGCAACAAAAATTGAAAGTTTTACTCTCCTACGAACAATGAGTTCGTGACTTTTCATTAACTTTGCGACAGAAACAAAAAAGTATGACACTGAAAAGCATATATATCAGGAATTTCAGAATATTCGGAGATGAGGGTTCATTAATAAAACTGTCCCCTATCACATTCTTAACTGGATGTAACAGTGCCGGGAAAAGCTCTCTGGCAAAAGCCGTGCTGTTGCTGGACGCTTACCTTTCGAGTGTAAGAGCCAATGACTACAACCTTATCGACACCCCTCTGGATTTTACAAAAGTTGTAAAACTCGGAAACTTCGATGCTGTTCTTAACAAAGAGTCAAAAGCCAAAGGTGTGGAAGAGATTGTGTTGGGATATGCTTGGGATGCGACTTCATTCGTTGGAGAAATGCAGGCCTATTTCACATTTGGCAAAAAGAGCAGTGATATGCTGAATCTCGGGTGGCTCAAGAAACTGTCAATTTGTGTTGATTCGAAAGAGTTATTGACCATTGAAATTCTCAATGGAGAATATCATTTTCAGATTACAGACATCCCCGCTTTCATCGAGTATTACAGGTATTTCTCGGTGGCTCATTATGCTCCGATAGTACGCCGCGAATCGATGAAAACAGAAGAGGATATAGCTTGGGATCAATCCAATAATCAAGCATATAATCTTTCAATATTACCTTCGACAAAAGAAGCATCCGAATTATTAGAGCTTGAAACATTTCTGATTAAGTCAGGAAAGCTTCATCCGTATATTAAAGAATATGCACCTGTAGATGCAGACAATTACGATTATTTTAGAATCGTAAAAGGAGCTATTGGTGTCGGCTACATTGAAAAAGAGATTTATGATTTAGAGGAATCGATTGGTAGAAAGTTAGAGGCAGCAGACATTGACATTATAAAAGTCCATTACCTCTCCGCCAATTTATACCAAGCTAAATCATCTACACTCAAATACCATCCTGAGAAAGAGGAAGGTTTTACCCGAGCTTTGGAAAAAGTGTGGACAAGAGTCGAACAGGACATCATATCCTATATAGACTCCGATGCGACATCTATCATTGAATATGTTCGAGATAAAGATGTCGCTAAAATTCAATCTGATATTGATTCTTGGAATCACATTCCCACTGGCAACGTTCCCACAAAAAATATTTTCTCAAACGCCGAGAAGTATTCCTATTTTAACGCTTTTTTCAAAATAATATTTACAAAAACTCTAACACCTGGTTATTGCAGTAGTGTCGGTTATGTAGATGCCTCTACGGTCGTTGTGGATCGCTTATATTCTTTTGAGAAAACCCCTTTCGGGAGTCTTGTAGGCAGGTATTGCAAACTGTCAGTACCTTCAGATTATTTTGGGGAATATAAACCGGGAAAATTTATCAAAAAGTGGCTTTCTGAATTCGGTATCTGTGACAACATCTTGATTGATAATCAAGAAGGCTCTGCAAGAATCAGACTCGTCTCAAAAGAAGTACCAGAAGGACGGCTCCTTGCGGATTACGGCTATGGAGTTACCCAATTTGTCTCATTGTTGTTGCATATTGAGATTGCAATAAACAAGGTCACGGCTTCTGAATATTTTTGTGGGGATGATTCTGTGGAGTGTTATTCGACAAAACCCTATCTGATGATTTTGGAGGAACCGGAGGTTCATCTGCACCCTCGCTTGCAGTCAAAACTCGCGGATATGTTCCGCGATGCATCCCGCCACAACATCCAATTCATCATTGAGACCCATTCGGAGTATCTTATCCGACGCTCACAAGTGCTGGTGGCTGAAATGGGACTCGAAGAGTTTTGTCTCGAAGAAAAGAATCCCTTTAGGGTGTACTATTTCCCAGAAGACAATTCACCCTATGATATGATTTACAAAACTAATGGTCACTTTGAGGAAGCTTTCGGAAAAGGGTTCTTTGATGAGGCTGGGAAGTGGACTCGTGAGTTAATTCGCAGAAAAAATAGTTGATATGTTTTCTCTCTATACAACCGAGAAGATTGTCACTGCCATATATACTGACACTGAGGATAAATATCAAATATGGTATGACTTCATTTCCGTGCTAAAGCCAACTATAAAAATCCTTCTCGACAACAACTCAGACTTTTATGAAAATGAGTATAATCCCGCGTATCTATTAGTGCATACCTGTGATGTAGAAATGAGTCCATTGGAGACCATTACTCCAGAATGTATTGATGACCCTCATTCGATATTATTGATAGATGCAAAGAGTGAAGATGCAAAGAGTATATCTTCAAAATATGGCTGTTGCTGTTATTCGTTCAACGATATTCCAGCAAATAGTTTTTTATTCCAAGAAAGTATTGAAATAAATGTTGACAAGGAAGATGCCAAGACCAATTGGGGCAGTCTATTATTCTCAGAATATGTCTCCCCTTCAAATTCATTGATATTCATTGACCGATATTTGTTTTCTGATGATGGCAATGGAATTAAAAGCGAAGACGGCATTAATAATGTTTTCGATATTTTAAATAAGATATTGCCTCCGTCATTAGACAAAGAATACCATGTGCTTCTTGTTTTTGATGCGTCAACGTTACCTAAGCCTCATATCAATAACAATTCCACTGAAAATACTCGCTATACCCCTTTTAAAAGAATCTCAACACAAATAAACTCACTAAAAAAAAGGCTTAATCGCCCTTATAACATTGTAATTGAAACAGTTTCTGTTGATTGTAACTGTGGATACTATAATGAAACTCATAATCGCAGAATATTATCTAATTATTTTATCATCCGCGCCGAACATTCTCTAAAAGCATTCCGAGACTCCAAAAGCTTATATTCCCAATCTCTATTTCTTGACTGGGGGGCCTCAAAGGGTATTGTAAGGTCGAGAAAATCAGACGTGCCAGCCAAAGCACTGAACAAATGTTTAAAAGGAATCAAGGATGCCATCAATCAATTAAAAGGAGCTCGGGAATCTCCCTTCTTTTCACAAAACGGCAATTCCAATATTCCAATCCACGAAATAAAAAACCGACTGTTAAATTTCTCGAAGTAATATGCCAGCCACAAAAAATGCAATGACGCGTTACCAGATGATTGACACGATGCTTGCCAACCGGAACCGAGCATATTCCATTCAGGACATCACTGATGAACTTGGAGAAAAACTGCGTGAATTTGGTAAGGAAGCGGTTTCAAAACGCTGCGTGGAAAAGGATCTGAATTATCTGGCATATGACAGTCCCTTTGACGTGGAAATAGAAGAATACTGGGTGGATGCCTCCGACTGTAATGACAGACCATACAGACGAAGGTGTATAAGATACGCTGACCCGACATTCTCTATTTTCAAGTCCAAATTGACCGACGATGAAAAGGCCGTGTTGTCGACTGCGTTGGACACTTTGGGAAGTTTTGACGGACTTGAGAACTTCGAATGGCTCAGAGATTTGAAAGAGAGGCTGCATCTTGAGGAACATCCGGCCATAATCTCCGTATCAAAGAACCTGCTGACTAACTCCACATTGCTCGCAAGGTTGTTCACCGCCATTCGTTTGAATCAGGTGATTTCGCTCCGTTACCATACATTCCAGGACTCGTCGTCACGCACTGTAGAGGTAACGCCTCATTTGCTTAAAGAATACAACAACAGATGGTTTCTTATTGTATCTGCCTGCGACACCGGGAAAGTCCTAACTTTCCCTCTCGACAGAATTGATGATTTCTCGAACAATTATGTCGCGCCGCATATCAAGAAGCCTGAAAACCTGGAGGAACGGTTTGAAGACATTATCGGGATGACCTATCCCGACAACTTGCCGGTCGAATCCATCACATTCTGGATTTCGGATATTTCCAAGGACTATATCGCCACAAAGCCAATCCACGGTTCCCAGCGGCCTGTGCGCGGAGAAACGGAATCAAAATTACGGAATCAATATCCCTCTCTGGATTCCGGCGCATTCTATATGATTGAATGCGTAGAGAACTATGAACTTATTCGGGAATTGTGTTCTTTTGGCCCCGAGTTAATTGTGCTCTCCCCTGACACTATCAAAAACAAGATAACCAGCCGCCTCAGGCGAATGACAGAAGCATATTGTAGCATCAACAAATTATCGCAGGATTAATCCCTCCCTCAAAACCTCCACTTATGCCGCTTGCTCCTCACAAGAGCAGGCTTTTTTATTTTATGAGACAGCAGGGCGTTGCGAACATAGTATTCGCGATACGCTCCTACCTTTGCAGTGTAAACAAAACCGGAACTTGATTCCACAACCGCCTTACCAAATATGACTGAATGCTTCAAGATAGACATTGACAACCGCGAACAGCAATTAGCGTATGACATTGTTGCCAATACCGCCAAATGCCTGTTCATAACCGGTAAGGCAGGAACCGGCAAGACGACTTTCATCAGACGCATTCAGGAGGAAATCAACAAGAATTTTCTCGTTCTCGCGCCAACAGGAATCGCAGCCATAACTGCCAAAGGGCAGACAGTACACTCCTTTTTCGGATTTCCTATGGAGGCGATAGGGCCAACAACCAAATTTCAGGTTTCACAGGCAAATAAAGAATTACTCCATCATATCGACACCATAATCGTGGATGAGGTGTCAATGCTGAGATGCGATATGGTCGACGGAATGGACAGATACCTGAGACTTGCCTTCAAGAATAATCTTCCGTTCGGAGGCAAACAGATGATATTTGTCGGAGATCTCTTCCAGTTGGGGGCATTCACAAGAAAAAAGTCTGCCGATAGCGAACTTATCAGACATTTATATGGGGAAGGCACACCGTTCTTCTATAAAGCCAAGGCTCTATTGAAGATGAATCTTCCGAAAATCGAATTTCAGAAAATATATCGTCAGGATGACCCTGTATTTATTCATATCCTTAACGGATTACGCACAGGCGATATAAATGATAATGACCTTGCCATATTAAATGAGCAGGTTGGCTCTGCCGATGATATTGATGATTATGCAGTCGTTCTTACTTGTAAGAACGAATCGGCAGAGCAGATAAATGAATCAAAACTCAGTTCTCTCCAAGGAGAGGAGAGGATATATGAAGGGATAAGGGAAGGTAAAATCCAGCCCGGTGATCGTCCGGCACCTGAATGTCTGAAACTAAAGGTCGGCGCTCAAGTGATTTTCTGCCGTAATGATTATGCGGCCAAGTGTGCCAACGGTACAATCGCGAAGGTGATAAGTATGGAAGAGGACACCATACATGTTGAGTTGGAGAATGGCTCCAAGGTGAAAGTTGAAAGGGCCGACTGGGAAAGCTACGAGCGCGTGTATAATCGCAGCACTCAGAAAATCGAATCGAAACCTGTAGGATGCTATACCCAGTTCCCTTTGAAACTCGCATGGGCAATCACAATCCACAGATCGCAGGGAATGACCTTTGACCGGATGCATTTTGATTTGTCAAGGGGGATATTCGCGGCCGGACAGGCATATGTGGCGATTAGCCGTATGCGCTCTTTGAAAGGACTGACTCTGAGCAAAGAGCTGAAGCGCCATCATATCAAAACGAATCCTGAAATCAAAGCTCTGGCAAACTCCTTCAACGATGCGGATATGATTGCTTCCGAGCTTGAAACCGGGAAAGAGGTCTACAAGCACTTGAAATCCAACGATTACGATATGGCCGCCTTATCATTACTCAGGAGAGCTGTCTCCAATGCCAGACGCCATAATTACCGTGATGCCGCGCTGTTGGCCAAAGAGATGTTTGATACAATGCTTGATGACTACATATTGTTTGGAGAAACCGAGGATGTAGAAATCATCCAGTCATCTTCCTCGACATGCAATTTCCTTAATGGGCTCTTCTGTCTCTACGGCCATCGTTATGATGAAGCCATCGGGTATGCCGATATGGTATTATCTGTAAGACAATGCCTTGAAGCGATGTTTATAAAAGCTCGCGCTTATTATGAAATTGGAGATTATGAAGAAGCAAACGGAATCCTGTTTGAAATCGTCTCATTATCCAACAATGAAAATGACAAAAAGGCCATTGACAAGAAGCTTCTTCTATTTGAAATAAAGGTCAATGACCGACTCCAGAATTCAAATATAGGGCTCTGCAAGGAACTTATAAAAACTTGCCCCAATTGTCTGTCAGCCTATTCTTTCATAAGAAACGAGATGTTCCGCGAGAACAGACTTCTTATGGGTGGCAATTCTGTCGAATCTCAGCTAATAGACAGCTTTGACAATCATTCGATTGACAACCATCAATTTTCCAAAATGCTCAAGCTGACTGACACGAATTCTGTTGAATTCAAGACGTTCAAACATATTGCAATGAGCATTGCAGCTTAATCGTAACAGCGATATATTTATTGCGCGAAGAAGAACTATTAATAACCGACGATGGACTTATCCATCAAAACCAATAAATCCAACTCATTAAAACCATAGACAAAATCATGGATGAAATTATCGAGATAATCAAAGCAGACTTCGACTCATTGGGGTGGAAGTATGAGGTCGAAACCCACGATGAACGTGTGCTCATAAAGACAGTAATGGAAGGGAAAAATGAAATGATTTATATTTGTATCAGAATCTTCCCCGCTCAAAATCGGTATCAAATACTCTGTATGCCAGACACAACGATTGCTAAAGAACACATTGACGGAGCAATAGCAGCTATGAATGAGTTCAACTTATTTTCCTCAACAGTATGTGGTAGCATCGGATACGAAGGCAATATTGTTTTCTGGCTTGGCAGACACACCAATGGAGGAGCTTTCTCAACAGATGCCTTTGATACCGATTTTCGTGCCGTGCTGCTGGCAGCAGACAATGAGACAGCACAAATCTACAAAAAAGCTTATACTGCCAGAAAAGCTTCCGCAAAAAAACTATTTTCTTTTTTCAAAAGGTAAAAACGGATACCACAACAAACTTAAATCCATAAAAACTATGCACTCAAAACTCAGACAGATTCGAAACGTGACAGTTTCTATGTCATTGCTTCTCGTTGCAACATTCTTTTGCGCATGCAACAAAACAAGTGACCGTGACATCCAAACAGATACCCCTGCTAAAGAGGAGTCTTCCATCAAAAACAAGGATGTCATATCTATGATCAAGTCCTATTTCAAATCTAAAGAATTGAAATACGGAATCGAGACTGAAGATGACGGAACGACTATCTTTATAGTAAGATTCCATGGAGACAATACCGACATAATCATCAATGTCTTCGTCATGCCGGAAATCAACCTCTATCAAATCATAGGCTCTATGAATGCGACAGCTAACCCGAATCAGAGACAAAACGTCTTGAATGCCATCAACGAATGTAACCGTGAGGCAGAGGTCACAAACTGTTATTTATCTGACAACGGAAGGATAAAGTTCTGGATAGGGCGTAATATTGATGGTGACACCTTCTCGGAAGAAGCTTTCGCTGCGGATTTTCTTATGGTGGTGACTGATACGGAACAGAAAACTCCAAAACTCTTGATGTAACTCTGAAACAATCCGCCGCTACATAATCATAATAGTATGAATTATGCGGCGGCTGATTGTTCTAAGGATTTTAAGGCCCACGTTAACGAGTAGAGGAAAATCGGGGGAGGATGGGGGAAGTGTGGGGAATTGTTGCTACCTTTGCAGGTTGATTGTGGTAATTTGCCCGGTTAACCCCAGCGAAAGAAGTGAAGAGAACAGGAAAGTTTGTGGCGATGGTGATGGCGGCTGTGCTTTGCGTGTTGGCGCAAGGGTGCAGCTCGACCAAGCATGTCCCTGACGGAAGCTATCTGCTCGACAAGGTGGATATCGCCGTGGTGGACTCTTCCGGCGTGTCGACAAACGGGCTGGTCAATTACCTCCGGCAGGTTCCGAACCATAAAGTGCTGGGATTCTGGAAGCTGCAGCTCGGTGTCTACAACCTGTCGGGGAAATCGGACGGAAAATTCAACCGGTGGCTGCGCAAAATCGGCCAGGAACCGGCCATCTATGACCCGCAGCTGACCGACCAGAGTGCGCGGCAGTTGCGTCTGGCTATGATCAACCGGGGCTACAACGATGTGACTGTCGAGGTCGACACTGTCAGCGACGGGAAGAAAAAGATTGCCGTCAGCTACCTTCTGCGTCCCGGCGCGCCCCACAAGGTCAACTCATTTTCCACCGAATATTCCGACTCGACCGTCAGGGAGGTGGTGGCGGCTGACTCCCTGCGCTTTCCGCTCGCGGTGGGGGACAACCTCGACCGCAACAACCTCGACAATATCCGCGCGGTGATAACCGAGGAGATGCGCCAACGGGGGTATCTCGGATTCACCAAAGAGTATATATCCTTCACTGCCGACACCATAGAGGGTTCCAAGGAGGTAGACCTGAAGATGACGGTAAAAGACCCGGGTATGCGCTACCGCTTCCGGAATGTCTTCATCGTCACCGACTTCTCACCCGGCGACGACGCTACCGCGATGCGTTTCGCCGCCAACGACACCATCACTTACGACGGCCTGAAAATACTCTACGGCCCTGACAGGTTCCTGCGCCCCGGCGTATTGGCCGAGCAATGCTACATCCGTCCCGGTGAGCTTTACTCCACTTCGGCGATGGATCGCACATATGAGAATTTCAACCGTCTGGCCATCCTGCGCTATGTCAACATTGTCACCTCCCCTGCCGGAGAGGTCGACGGGGAGGAGGCTCTTGACGCGTTCGTTCTGCTCTCCCGCACCAAGAAACAGGGTATCACCTTCGAGCTGGAAGGCACCAACTCCGAGGGAGACCTTGGAGTCGGGGGGGGAGTCACCTGGACCAACCGCAACATTTTCCACGGCGGCGAGATACTGAATGTCAAATTCCGAGGAGCCTACGAGAGCCTTTCAGGCAATCTTGAGGGACTGATAAATGACCGTTACACGGAACTGGCCGGGGAGGTGGGCATCACCTTCCCGAAGATGGAGGCACCATTCCTGACCTCGGCTTTCAAACGCCGTAACCGGGCATCGACCGAGTTCGCGCTCACATTCATGTGGCAGGAACGGCCGGAATACACCCGCGTCATCGCCGGAGCGGCGTGGCGTTTCAAATGGGCTGACCGCAACAACCTGACCCGCCGAACTTTCGATCTGATAGACCTCAATGTGGTATCGCTGCCACGTTCGACGGTTGACTTCATCAACCATATCGCCCCCAACAACCCCTTGTTACGTTACAGCTATGAAGACCACTTCATAATGCGCACGGGCTATACCTGGTATCACACCAACCGGCGTCCGGCATCGGCATCTACCGGGCTGTTCCGCCTTCCCCGGCAGGTCAACACCTACACCTGGCGCGCCTCCATCGAGACCGCCGGCAACCTCCTCTACGCCATCTCCAACATCGTCGGCCAAAAGAAGTCAGACGGGGCATACAAGATTTTCTCCATCCCCTACGCACAGTATGTCAAGGGGGAAATCGACTACACCATCAACCATGCTTTCTCAGACCGCAACTCAATCTCATTCCATGCGGGAGGGGGCATAGGCTACCCCTATGGCAACGCGTCGATGATTCCTTTTGAGAAGCGGTTCTATGCCGGGGGCGCTAATTCCGTCAGGGGATGGAGCGTCCGCACCCTTGGCCCTGGAAGCTACGACTCGCGCAACAGCGTGACGGACTTTATCAACCAATGTGGCGACATCTCCCTGATTCTCAGTCTTGAATACCGCAACAAACTGTTCTGGGTGTTCGAGGGTGCGGTATTCATCGACGCGGGAAATATCTGGACTATCAAGGATTATCCCAACCAGCCGGGAGGAATGTTCCGCCTGAAATCGTTTTATAAAGAGATAGCAGCCGCATACGGCATCGGACTCCGCATGGATTTCACATATTTCCTGCTGCGTTTCGACCTCGGCTTCAAGGCCCACAACCCCGCCACGGGGCAGGAACCCTGGCCGCTGATCCACCCCAACTGGAGCCGCGACGCGACCTTCCACTTCTCCGTCGGTTACCCATTTTAAGACCAATAATCATGAAACAGCTTGTCATATTCGACCTCGACGGCACATTGCTCAACACCATCGCCGACCTCGGCAATGCCGCCAACCATGCCTTGGAAAAGGCCGGTCTTCCGACCCACCCTGCTCAGGCCTATCCGCGTTTCGTCGGCAACGGTGTGCGCAAGCTCATCGAGCGTGTGCTGCCCGAGAGTCAGCGTTCCCCACGGATGGTAGACAAGCTGCTCGTCGATTTCAAGCAATATTACGAGGCTCATCTTACCGACTGCACCGAGCCATACCCCGGCATCCCCGAACTGCTCCGCGACCTTGCCGACCGGGGTGTGAAACTCGCCGTCGCCTCAAACAAATACCAGAGCGCGACCGAACGTCTCGTCAACCATTTTTTCCCCGACATCCCCTGGGCCGCCATTGAAGGGCAGAAAGAGGGCATTCCCGTCAAACCCGACCCTTCGATAGTATTCGAAATCCTGTCGAAATCCCCCACACCCAAGTCCGAGGTTCTCTATGTCGGTGATTCAGGGGTCGACATGGAGACCGCACGCCGCGCCTGTGTCGAATCCTGCGGCGTGACCTGGGGCTTCCGCCCCTTGGACGAGCTCCTCTCCAACCACGCCGACCACGTCGCCGGCACCACCACCCAGCTCCTCCGCCTTATCCTCTGACCCCCCATCAATCCCCCTTTACGACGGTCTTTAACAAATGTTAAAGGCCGTGTTTTTTATATCCCTGTTACTCTCCTTATTAAAAATTTTCCATATCTTTGCCGACAGTTAGTCAAGCTAACTGTTTTTACATTTTGTGAAGCGTTTGAGCTTTATCCTATCAAGGAAAATCGCCAAATTTTTACTGTCGAAGGATACTGCAGACCAAGACGCTCATGTTTGTCGTCTATCCACCCCGGCGACGGGGCAGATATATCGACTGGCGTGGGGTGGGCTGTTTGTTTCGACTAAGGCGTTTGGCGATGCCTCCTTGATAACAAACCGCGTCAACGTCCCACGCTTCTGTTTTTAACCCTCATATCTAATACAACTTCCGTTTGGGACATAAGAAGTTGTGAAACCGAATTATGGACCCTCAAACACAATGGCGTTTTTTACAACTATATTGTATGGTTGTCGCAGACGGCATTATTGATACCCGAGAACTTGAAGTCCTGTATCGTATAGGAAAAGAAAACTACGGCCTGACTCCAGAAGAAATAAGCTATGCAGTGACACAGGCAGGCACTTCATTCAGTATGCCGACCCTCCTTACTGACCAGGTGCGATTGCTGTATGAGTTGGCAATCATCGCATGGGCTGACGGAGTAATCGAAGATTCTGAAAAAAATCTATTGCGCACATATGCATTGAAAATGGGGTTTAAAGACGAGAATGTTGATGGTATTGCTGACTTTCTACTCGACAAAGCCAAAGACAACAAGCCTTTTAAGGATGTAATGTCCGAAATCCAATCCAACTGAAACATCTATGCAATTATTATCCAATCTTTTCGCAAAGAAGGAAGGCGTTAATCAGGCTACTTCATCACAACCTGACATAACGTTTCAGATATCGTCTACCTCTAACCCCGACAACATCCAGCAGGGAGAAACATATACCAATTACGGGAAACGTATCTGTATGAAAACTGCCGGTGAGCCAATGAGCCTTGCCGCTGTTTTACAACATATCTATGCTTCTAAGAAGCAGGAGATGATAGAGAACAAGGCTCTTCGAGAAGCCCATAAGGCATCCATTCAAAATGCCGCTAATCAGGTTGATTTAAAAATCACGACTCTCAAAGGCGCAAATGCAGTTCTGGATGGTAAAATAGAAACTTCTTCTGCCAAAATTTCGGAACTGGAATCTGAAATATCTGTACTGCAGGCATCGAATGGGGAAGAAAACAAACAAGCCGTAGTCAAATTCTGGATAGGCTGTTTTATTCTTCTCATTTTGACTGTTTACCTGTTCATTTTCTATAGTTCCACATTTTATTCCGCGTTCATACATACCCCGGAAGATGTTTCATCAGCGATGTTTGACCCCCAGGCTATTCCAAATGCGTTTAGTCATGGCATTATGAGTGGACTGTTTCTATGTACCGTCCCTATCATCTTTCTTGGCCTTGGATTCGGCCTACACTACATTTCCGAGCAACAAGGGATAGGCAAATATATTAAAAGCAGTGCCTTGGTATTGGTAACCCTTATGTTTGATTGTATCCTCGCAGTAGCAATCGCAAAAGGATTATATCAAGTATGGGCGTCAAATATATGGGGAAGCGCACCTCCATTCACTCTAAGTATGGCTGCTTCTGATTTAAATGTCTGGGCTGTCATCTTTTGTGGGTTCATAGTATATATGATTTGGGCGGTTGTGTTTGACCTGACGATGACAGCTTACGGAGACATTCATTCAAATGAGAGCATCATAATAAAGCTCAAACAGCAAATCGAACAAGAACGCAAGAATGTAGACAATTATTACTGTCCGCTAAACCCTAAAGTAGTGAGTCCAACTTCATGAAAAGCAG